>Ga0182030_10000615_pt1 | contig 68360 bp, 70 predicted proteins | sample 812S3MmetaG_FD_121299 | JGI IMG/M metagenome (GOLD analysis project Ga0182030, IMG submission 121299) | Permafrost microbial communities from Stordalen Mire, Sweden - 812S3M metaG (Illumina Assembly) | ecosystem: Environmental > Terrestrial > Soil > Wetlands > Permafrost | place: Sweden... | reverse complement strand
GGTGCCATCGTCGGCAGCGGTGTGGAAGTCGGTGATCTTCACATCGGTGGGCATCGATTGCAGCGCTGCGGTCTGAGCCATGATCGTTTCGAGCACCGGACGCCGCGAACCGACGTCACCGACTGGTGGCGGCACCGTGTCGGCCATCGCCTCGGCCATGGGTGCCAGGGCTACTGCCACTTCGGGGTCGAGCGTGAAGCCCATTTCTTCTCCTTGATGGAGGCCGGCCACGGCCGACGCTCAGTCGACGAAACGGATGTTGAATGCGGGGTACGGACCGCCTGCCAGGGTCTGCGCGGCGCCCCCGGTGCGGTCGCAGAAGGCCGATTTCCGCATCTCGCCGCCAACCTGGTCAGCGCTGCAACGTGAGTGCGATTACCGGGATCGCCCGTGACGTCTTTTCCTGGTATCCAGCGAAGCCGGGGTAGCGACCGGCCTGGATGGCATAGACCTCGGCACGCTGGGGTTCGGGAAGAACCTCAGGGTTCGCGCCGCTGCGATCGTCGCCCAGCTCGACCTCGATATCGTCGGGATGAGCGATGATGTTATGGAACCATGCCGGATTCTGGTCGGCCCCGGCGTACGAGGCAAAGACGTAGACCCGGTTCGCGTCCTGCTCGTCAGCCAGGTACATCATCGGGTTGGTACGCCGCTGGCCAGATCGGGCGCCGGTGGTGGTGAGGAGCAGCAACGGCGCGTCACCGAACGAGGCGATATGCCCGTGGGAGGCCCGGAACTCGGCGATGTTCTTCTCGTTGAAGGTCTGCGTCTGCTGCTTGTCCACGTCTCAGTCCTCGCGTTCGATTTGGCCCTCGTTTGGCGTCTCTCCGGGATGGCGATGCAGTCGAACACGAGCAGTCCATAAGCGGATAAAATCGTCCACTTGCAAGCTACCGTAGGGGCGTGAACGGGTCAAGGGCTGCCATCATCAGGTCCGTGGGCGAATCCGACACATCAGCTGGCACGACAAGGTCCGACCGGCGTGAATTGCGTCGTGACGCAGCGGCCAACCGCGACCGCTTGCTCGCCGCGGCCGCAAGGGCGGTCCGGCGAGAAGGGACTGCAGTGCCGCTGGCCACCATCGCCACCGACGCCGGAGTTGGGGTCGGCACCCTCTACCGGCGATACCCGTCGCGCCAGGCACTGCTCGCCGCTCTCACGCACCGGTCATTCCAGCTCGTTCTCGGCGCGGCCCACCGCGCCGCCGATAGCGGCGATACGGCGATCGAATGCCTGCGAGCCTTCATCGACGAGACCATCGAGCACGGCGGCGACCTCGTGCTCCCGATGCACGGCGGCCCCGTGCTCCCCGACCCCGACACCATCGCCCTAAGAACCGAAGTCCGAAACGCCCTCGGGCGCGTTCTGCAACGAGGGCGCGAGGACGGCACCATCCGGTCTGACGTCACCGCCTTCGACCTCATCGTCTTTGGTGCACTTCTCGCCCAACCTCTCCCGCACGTTCCCGACTGGAAGAAAACCGCCCGACGGCAGGCCGCTATCTACCTTGACGGACTCGGGAGGACCGCAGCTGTCTAACCCAAACCCCAGCGCGGAGGCGATGATACCCGCTCGCGACGGCCGCAAGTCGGCAGCAGCGGGCCGGCAAGCAAGGCCACCCACAGCTCTCATCTCACCATCCACAGGCATTCATCGAAGCGCTCTTCGGGGTCGACTTCGATGACGTATCCGGAACCTACACAAGCGCTTGACCGCCCTGAGTTCTCTGCTGATCACCGGCCACCTGGACTTCGACGGCAAAGCCCTCGTCGCGCCCACCCGATCGCCGCCCTTCCGGAGCCGAGCCGAAGCCGCGGCTACCAGTCGTCGTCTAATAATGACGGGCATGGATACCAACGATCTGCGTGTCGATGAGGTGTCGGTCGGTTTCGAACTCGGCACCATTGAGGACCTTCGGCTGCGCCTGAGCCGCTCCCGGAGGGCACCGGACCTCGGTCAGGGTTGGGAGCGTGGAGCACCCAGCGCCTGGACCGCCGAGCTGCTCGATGACTGGTACCAGTTCGACATCTACCCACTACAAACACGACTCGACGCGCTCACCCACTACCGAGCGCAGGTCGGCGATCAGCATGTCCACGTCATCCGAGTCGAGGGTTCAGGGCCACATCCCCTGCCGCTGTTGCTCACGCACGGATGGCCAGGATCCTTCCTCGAATACCTGAAGCTGATCCCACTGCTCACCGAACCTCAAGCGCACTCGGGCAACCCAGCTGACGCGTTCACGTTAATCATCCCGTCACTCCCCGGGTTCGGGTTCAGCGGGCCGCCGCCCCACGAGGGTCGCACCGCCCGTGACGTGGCAAGGATCTGGCATCGGCTCATGATCGACGGGTTCGGCTACGAACGCTACGGCGCTCACGGAAGCGACCTCGGGGCCGGCGTGACCAGCTGGTTAGCATGTGACCATCCCGACAACCTCGCCGGCATCCACCTCGCCACGCCCGGCCTAGCTGTCCCTGCCGACCGGCGCTCAGCGAGCGAGGAGCGCTTCGCCGAGGCCGTGGGCAGCTGGGCGATCGAAGAGGGTGGCTACATGCACGAGCACGCCACCAAGCCCGCCACGTTGGCCGCCGCCCTCGCCGACAGTCCCGTCGGGCTCGCGGCGTGGATCGGCGAGAAGATCGTCACCTGGAGCAGCGAGCGGGCTGACGGAATCCCCGCCTTTGACCGAGATCTTCTGCTATCTACGCTCACCTTGTACTGGGCAACCAACACGATCGCGACGTCACTCTTGCCATACTGGACCTACCAGCACGGCGACGGCGCGTTGCCGGCCGACAGTCCCTCCCCGGTGCCAACGTCGGTGACCGTCTTCGGTGGCGAGCGCGTACCGTTCCCCAAACCGCCACGTGAGCTCGCCGAGCGGTTCTACAACGTCACCGACTGGTCTGAGCATCCGGTCGGAGGTCACTTTCCAGCAGTGGCGGAGCCAGAGATCCTCGCCAACGTGATCAGTTGCTTCTTTCGACCGTTGCGTTAAGCAGGTCCCACAAAATGTCACCATACACGCCCACTCCGTCGCAGCGGAGGCGAAAGCCACCCGGTGACTGACCGGCCCCACAGGCCCCTATGCCGAGCCCGGTGGAGATGGGTCTTCCCCGTTGTCCTTAGGCTATAGGTGCCGAGCATCCCTTCCACACTCTCTACAAGCAGATTCGGTAGGTCACTTTGAGATTCGCGATGCGTCGTCACGGTCGGCGGTGAACGCTAACCCGGTTACGGAAGCGAGATGCCCCGTCCTGGAGTCTCCAACTATTTGCTCGGTATTGACGTAGACGTGCTTGCCGTGCTGCCACCTGTCCCGGTGTCGCCCGAGGTCGGAGTCGTCGTCGCAGTTGAGGTCGGAGTCGTCGTCGCAGTCGTCGTCGCAGTCGTCGTCGCAGTTGAGGTCGGAGTCGTGGTCGCAGGTGAGGCTGGTGTCGTGCTCCCAACAGAGAGACCACCCGCCACGAGCGAGACGAGAGCGCCCTCCGAAAGGTTGTCGGCGGTCACGACGAGGTCTTGTGTCTGACCGCCGCTGACTGGTATTTCGACAAAGAGTGCCGGCTGCGAAGTGCCAACTGTGGAAGAGTTCGGCTCGGACGTCAACGTCCACGTGCCCACACGCCCCTGGTAGGAGCCCACCTGAACCGATTGCGTATTTTGCAAGACCCCTGCATCCGGGTCGGGATTAGCGGTGGTTGGGGTATAGGGCGGTGCAAGCACTATGGAGATGCAACTTCCCTCGGCATTCGCGGCCGCCACCATCTGGGACGCGTAAGCGGGCGATTGCGCTGTCGGTGCAGCCCCCACCGCCACCCACTGCGTCGGTGAGGAGCCGGGCTTTACGAAGCCGAAAGGGACGGGACACTTCACCGTGGTCGCCGCAGTCAGCCGGTAACTGTCCGGAAGTCGGAGGCGGTACGAGGCGAGCCTCATCATAGGCCCAGTGGCCTTGGTCATCTGCGTGGCGGCGGGAACGGTCGACCCGAGCGAGAGCGGAACCGCCACAGCTACGGCCGCAACAGCCGCCGCAGCTGCACCTACAAGATAGATGCGCCGATGGGGGGCGCGTCCGTCCCGAAGCGATGCTCCTGCACGTACGCGACGGGACGGATGCTCTCCGCACGACGACGAGATCTCCTCAGTCATGGCGTTTGCAAGCTTCCTCCACTGGCGCGCACGTGCGACCTCGTCCGTCCTCACCGAACTGGGTGCAAGTAGTCGGACATTTTCGATTGCGTCCCTTGTCATGTTGAGTCTCCCAATCTGCTCTGTGGACTTTCGGATATAGCAAGAGGCTTGGCCAACTCGTCGTTAAGATGTTGGCGAAGGCGATGAATGCGAGACCGGACGGTGCCGACTGGGATTGCGAGGGTCTCGGCGATCTCGGAGTAGGTGAGGCGCTCCCACGCGTAGAGCAGCAACGTCTCGACCTCTTCGACGGGCTGCATTTCCAAGACCGATGCCACAGCTGAGAGGTCGTGCTGTGCGTCGATGGCAACGGCTACCTCGAACGCGAGTTCAGTGTCGTTGCGAGGTTCCCTGGTCAGCCATCGGTCGTACGCCATGCCTTGCCTACCGGCGCTCCTGATTGCCTCGCGGACGAAATTGTTGGCAATTCTGTAGAGCCAAGGCCGAGCGTCCCCTTGTTCGAGATCGAATCGTCGGCGGTTCTCGAAGGCCCACCGGAAGACGTCACCGGCGATGTCTTCTCCACGGGCGACGCCGAGGCGACGGACGCAGAACCCTGCGATCGCGTCAAAGTGACGATCGAAAATCGTACCGAAGACCTCTGGTTCGCGAAACGATCGGTCGATGCACTTCGCGTCGTTCATGGTCATCGGTAGTATTTGGCCGCAGACTCGAGATCGGTTCGTGGAATTCGGGCTCTTCACAGATGACGGTGTAGTCGCCGGGCGGGTGGGATCCGCGTGTGATGGTCGGGGTCCTCCGATGATGGGAGTTCCTACACAACCCGACCGGAAGACCCCGACATGGCTGACGCTACTTGCGCGGATGGCTTCGCCCCGCCTGATCTGACCGTGTTCTGCCGTCTCGACGAGCTGGGCTTGGTGGTGACCGGCGTGCGCCTGGAGGCGGACCGGGCGGTACTGGCTTGCGGGGTCGCTGGCGAGACGCCCCGGGAGCGGTAGTACCGGGGTTGCGGCGGCCGGGGAGAGGTTCGTGACAGCGTGACCCGCCAGCTGGCGCACGAGCCGTTCGGGTGGCGACCGACGACCCTGGTCGTCACGTTGCGCCGCTACGCGTGCGCCGACTGCAAGCAGGTGTGACGCCAGGACATGACCGCAGCGGCCGGCCCGAGAGCGAAGCTGTCCTGCCGGGCGTTGATCTGGGCGTTGCAGGGTATGGTCGTCGGGCATCTGTCGGTCGCGCAGATCGCCAGGGCATTAGGCGTGTCGTGGAACACCGCCAACGCAGCGGTTCTCGCCGAAGGCAAACGGGTGCTCATCTCGGATCCGGCCCGCTTCGAGGGGGTGCGGGTGCTCGGTGTCGATGAGCACGTGTGGCGTCACACCCGCAAGGGCGACAAGTACGTGACGGTGATCATCGACCTCACCCCCGTCGCCGACCGGACCGGCCCTGCCCGGCTGCTCGACATGGTCGAGGGCCGCTCCAAAGCTGTCTTCCCCGCCTGGCTGGCGGCCCGCCCGGAGAAGTGGAGGGCACGGATCGAGGTGGTGGCCATGGACGGCTTCACCGGCTTCAAGACCGCTGCCGCTGACGAGCTCCCCCAGGCGGTCACGGTCATGGACCCGTTCCATGTGGTCCGCCTCGCCGGTGACGCCCTCCAGGAGTGCCGTCGGCGCACCCAGCAGGACCTGCACGGCCACCGGGGCCGCAAAACCGACCCGCTGTTCAAGGCCAGACGGACACTGCTCACCGACCGCCAACGGGACCGTCTCGAGGCCCTCTTCGCCGATCACGCGCACACCCCGATGGAAGTCACCTGGAGCGTCTACCAGCGGATGGTCGCCGCCTACCGCGCCAAGAACCCCTCCGAGGGCCGGGCGATGCTCGCCAAGCTCATCGACAGCCTGGTCGACGCGGTCCCCCCAGCGCTTGTCGAGATCGCCAAGCTCGGCCGGACCCTGAACAAGCGAGCCAGTGACGTGCTCGCCTACTTCGACCGGCCCCACACCAGCAACGGCCCCACCGAGGCCATCAACGGCCGGCTCGAACACCTCCGTGGCTCCGCCCTCGGGTTCCGGAACCTGACCAACTACATCGCCAGATGCCTACACGAAGCCGGCGACTTCAGACCCCAACTACACCCTCGATTGTGGGTCGCGTCCCATGAAGGCGGCGAGGCGTTCCCAGTCGTCGGCGTCAGGGGGCGGCGGAACCTCCGCCCCGAAGGGCGATCCCGTCGCCACCATGTCGCGGTACTCGGGTTTGATCATGGCTCGCGCCCCGTCGAGCGCCGACCCGGCGAGGGAAGGGTCGAGCCTGCCGAGCTGCCCGGTGGCCATCGCCAGGTCCCAGGCATGGGCCGCCAACTCGGCCAGATACATGTTCATCAACGTCGCGCCCGAGTACTCCTCGCCCCAGGGCATGGTGAACGACGACGACAACCGGGAATCCTCCCCCCATACCTGCGCCGCCTCCTTAGCAGCACTGCGTAGTTTGGCGGGCGCGTCAACCAATTCGACGTGGGGCGAGTCGTCTCCGACCGGAGGGGCCTGGCCCCGACCGAGCGCAGCTGCCCGGTAGGCGGCCTCGACCAGATGGTCGATCAGACCCGCCACGTCATAACCGGGGCATGGAGTCCGGAAGGCGACCTGCTCTGCTGTTATCCCCGACACGATCACCGCAGCGTTCTCGTACGACGCCAGTAGCGAAGTACGACGGTCAGGGTATGCCATGGACTCATTCCTTCCAGCGACCAACAAGTAGACGCCACAGTAATCCGCGAGGACCGAGACCCCCCCCTGCTGTTAGCGGCGTGACTGTCTGACCACGGCGGGCACGCCCAGACCTCCAGCACCGACCTTTACCTCCACGCCGACATGAGACAGAAAGAAAGAGCCATCGCCCGCGTCACCCCACCCGCCACCAAACCCGGTCGCTATCGAGCCCCCGACACCCTCCTCGCCTTCTTGGAGTCGCTCTGATTATGTCGACCTGCTCAGCCCGTTCCCCTTGTCCCACAAGGGCTTCCCGTTCATGGTCGGAATAACGCGGACATCGGCATAATCCAGATTGCGCTGACGTCGGCGCAATCTGGACAACGGGGCCCCGTTCGCCAACGCCTGGTTGACCAGGACCGCTGCTGTGCTCCGCATCCGGATCGTGCACTCCAAGCCCTACTCGCCCGAGGGCCGGGCAAGCAAGAGCGCCTCAACCGCTTCATCCGTGAGGCCTTCGTGGCCGAAGCCACCCACCAGTGCATCGAGAGCCTGGCCGCCCTCGACGAGCTCTTCGACGCCTGGGCCGAACAGGTAGCCAACCGACGGGTCCACGCCGAGGCGAACGGGACGCCCATCGAGAGATTCGAGCCCCACGGTCCGCACCGGGCGGCCGACCCCGAACGGCTCGCTCTGGCCTTTCGCTGGTCGGTCACCCGCAAGTTGACCCGCACGGCGACGGTGTCGCTCGAGGGCAACGCCTATGGCGTCGACCCGGCGCTCGTCGGACGGCGCGTCGAGCTTCGCTATGACCCCGAATACCTCTCGGCGATCGACGTGGTCTTCGAGGGGCGACCGGCCGGGGTGGCCACACCCTTTGTCATCGGGCGCCACACCCATCGGGCGGTTCCCCAGGCCGCCCGTCCCGCCCCCGAGGCGACTGGGGTCGACTAGCTCTCGATGGTGGCCCAAGCCCACGAGGAGGCCGCCGGCACCGGGCGGATCGACTTCTCCGGGCTGACCCTGTTCGACGCCGACGAGAGCGGGGCCCAGTGAGCGCCGCCCGTGGGTGGCCCACGTCGGCCTCACCCGCTCCCCGTTCGGGAAGTCCATCTTGGCCAAGGACCTCTTCATCCGTGACGCGCACGCCGAGGCGGTGGCCCGCATCAGCTTCTGCGTCATGGAATCGGCCCTTGGGGTCATTACCGGCGATGTCGGGGCGGACAAGACCGTGGCCGTGCGGGGTCGACGATCGAGTCATCGGGCCACCCGAGATCTGCCAGGAGACGAGTCACAGTCGCCTTGGCGCTGGCGTCGTCACCCGACACGAAGCATCGACTGATGACCGACGGCTTCGGCTACGAGCGCTACGCCGCCCACGGCACCGACCTCGGGGCCGGGGTGACCAGTTGGCTCGCGGGTGAGTATCCGTCCAACATCGCCGGCATCCACCTCGCCACCCCCGGACTGGCTACCGCCCCGGCGATGGTCGCTCACCGGCCGAGGAACGCTTCGCCGAGGCAGTCGCCAAGTGGACGGCGGAAGAGGGCGGCTATATGCACGAGCACGCGACCAAACCTGCGACCCTGGCCGCAGCCATAACCGCCAGTCCCGCCGGACTCGCGGCGTGAATCGGCGAGAAGGTCGTGGCCTGGAGCAGCGAGCGGTTTGACGGAGTTCCAGCGTTTGATCGAGATCTTCTGCTTTCCACGCTCACGTTGTATTGGGCCATCAACACAGCTGCAATGTCGCTCTTGCCGTACTGGGCGAGTCGGCATGCCGACGCCGCTCTGCCTGCCGACGATCCATCCCCGGTGCCTACGTCGGTCACGATCTTCGGTGGCGAGCGCGTACCGTTCCCCAAGCCGCCACGTGAACTTGCCGAGCGCTACTACAACGTCTCCGACTGGTCGCGTACCCAGTTGGGGGGCACTTTCCAGCCGTGGCGCAACCGGAGATCCTCGCCAATGTGATCAGGCATTTCATTCGACCGCTGCGTTAGCGGAACCTAGCCGCCTTCCGAAACAACCCGCATAACCCGTCGCGGATTCCAGTGGTCCGCACAGGGGGTGTGGGCGGCTTGCTTCTGGCGGCGTTGCTCACCTGGCGCGCATGGACATCTCTAGACCGGCGGCCGGGGTTACGCACACGTAAAGGCTCGGCGTACGCTCGCGCTGTAGATATTTCAGGATGTAGCCGGTGTCGTCTGCTACGAGAAGCGCGCCGGGGCGTAGCCGATCTTCGAGGAGGTCGAGGATTGCTGGATAGAGGCCCTTGGTGCCGTCGAGAACGACAAGGTCGATCTGGTTGTCGCCCGCCAGCTTGATGGGACCGCCCCAGCGCCAGTGTGATGGGACCACCTGGGGGGTCTGTCGGTGTCGGCGGCCTTGATGATGCCGGAGGTGGGCTGGCGGGTCAAGTGCGTCGGCGGCGGCGGGCTCGGGGGGTGGTGGTGCCGACGTCGAGGCCAGGTTTTTGGCGGCGTCGGTAGGACTCGCCGTCGAGAACGAGTTCGTAGGCGGCGGATTGCAGGCGGTCGATGGCGGATTGGGCGAGGAGGGCGTCGGCCATCTGGGCGAGCCATTCGACCGGCTCCCGGTTCGAGGTGATCACCGTGGCCGCCGCCCGATGCCGTTCGACGATCAGCTCGTAGATGTCGGCGGTATCGAGAGCGTCGAAGGCTTGGAGGGCGAAATCGTCGAGGATGAGCAGGTCGACCCGGATGAGTTTGCGGAGCTCGGCGTCGTGGCTGTTGTCCAGACGGGACGCCCGGAGCCGTTTGAGCAAGACGTCGGTCCGTTCGAACATGACGGTGTAGCGCCGCCGGACCGCAGCGTGCCCGAGGGCTGTGGCCATGAACGTTTTGCCGACGCCGACGGGTCCCAAAATCATGGCGTTGTGGCCGGCGTCCACGAAGCGCAGCGAGCACAGCTCGTCCCAGACCTGGCGGTCGAAGACGACTTTGGTGGTGTCGTCCCAGTTCTCCAGGCCCATAGCTGGGTCGAGGCCGGCGGTCCGGGCCCGCAGCGCAGCGGAGGTGGTCTCCCGGCGGGTGACCTCGTCGGACAGGACGAGTTCGAGGAACTCGGCGTGGCCCATGCTGCGGGCTTTGGCCAGGGCGAGACGTTCGGGGAGGGTGTCGACGCAGCGCCCCAGTTTCACCTGCCGCAGGACGGCTTTGAGCTCGGCGGACACCGTCGGGGTCGGGGCGGTCACGACCGGCCGCCTTGGCGGCTGGTGGCGAAGTCGGCGGCGGGCCGGGCAAACCGCCCCGGCAGGAGCGTGCCTTGGACGGGAACGGGGGTCGGGTCGGCCTCGGTGGCCCGCTCTAGCATCCGCCCGACGAGGCCGACGTTGAACGCCTCCGCATCGGCGGCCCGTTCGCAGGCGGTGTTGACCCGCTCGGGCCCCCACTTCTTGACCAGACCGAGCAGGGCGTAGACCTGGCGCATCTTGGTCCACGGCAACGGACCGTCCAACAACACCGCCGCATACGCCCCGATGGCGTCGCCTTCCCGGGCGGCCAGACGGCGCAGCGCATCCAGATCCCGCATGGCATAAACCGTCTTGGTCGCAGGGAGATCCTCGGGGTCGGTCGAGCGCCGTCCGGGCGCCTGGCGGGGGTGGGTCTTCACCAGCACTCCCCGGGAGAAGACTCGGACCAGCTGACGGTCGGCCCGGACGTCGACATAACTGCCGATCAAGTTCCCGGGGATGGAGTACAACGCTTTAGCGACCTCGATGTGGTGGTCGCGGTGGACCTTGGCCCGGGCGTAGATCGGCAGGTCGTAGACGTCGGCCGGGGCGGGCAGGAGCCGGGGGGCTTCCTCGACGGCGAACAGTTCCGCCGGCCGGCATTGGAGGGTGCCGTGGACCCGCATGCCGGCCGTGGTCGCCGACCACGCCTCGGCCCGGCGGCGGGCGTCGGCGAGGTCGATGAACGTCTCGCCGGCGAAGAACGAGCCTTTGACATAGTGGACGGTGCGTTCGACCCGGGGCTTGTCCTGCGGGGAGCGGACCCGGGCCGGGTCGATGGCGAACCCTCGAGCTTGGGCGTACTCGACGAACGCCTGGTTCAAGCGGGGCTCGAGTGGGTTGGCTTTGTCGACGATGGCCGACATGTTGTCCGGGATCACCGTGCGGAACACTCCCCCGAAGAACGTCCAGGCCGCCTCGCAGCCTTCGATCGTCGCGGCAGTGGTCTGGTTGAAGGTCAACCACACGAAACAGTGCCGGCTGTAACAGGCCGTGAAGATCAGAGCCTGGCACACCCTGGAGCGACCTGTCTCGGCGTCGTGGACCAGGCCCATCCGCCCGAAATCGACCTGGCACTCGTCGCCGGGCTCGCCGTCGGCCACCCGGACCGTGACCGCCCGACCCCGCCCATGCCCGCACACCTCCATGGCGTAGCGCTGCACGGTGCGCTTCGGGACCGCCACCCCTCGTCGGACCAGCAGCTCATGGACCTTCACCGCCGTCAGGCCCTCCTCCAGCCACGCCTTGATCTGGGCGTCGTTGGCGGCCAGAGCCCGCCACGCCTCGCCGTGACCGTCCACCCGATGCGGGCGGACCGCCTCAAGGACCGACCCCAAGAACCCATCATCGAGCTGGGCCTCGTCGCCATCACGAGCCAGTCCCAACCCGACCGCGGCGTCAACATAGCGGCGGGCGGTCTTGCGGTCGACCCCGCCGAGCCGCTCGATCGCACGGATCCCTTCCCCGCGTAGCCACAGACGCAGAACCTCTCGAACTTCGAACACACGTACCTCCCGGAACGCCAATGCCGTCTCCGATCCGATAACCGACGACGGCGAGTGCAACGGCTTCGGAACCGGCACTGGTGGACCCCCCACGGTGGTCCCATCACTGGCGCAGCACGTGGTCCCATAACTGGCGCTCAGCCGGTCCCATCCCACTGGCGCAACCCAGCCCAAGGTGGTCCCATCTCGCTGGCGGGCGACATGGTCGGGCGGTTGGCGGCGAGCGTCTGCACAGCATCGCCTTCGAGAGGCTCGCGGATCCCTCGAGCGCAGTCGAGCCGGTAGGTAACACTGCTTCAACTGGGTTCTTGCGGGTGGCTCATCCGGTTGCGCTGACCGCGTGGATCGCCGACTGTACTTGGGTCTTGGCTTACCCGCCGGGCGGCGATCGCCAGGGAGCAACTTGACGGTGACCGAGTTCACCGAACGGTGTCGCCACCGGGAACCAAAGGCCATGGTGAGGCCTCAGGGAGCCGCACCGTTGCCAACGAAGTCCTGGTGGTGTGCCGCTCAAATGGCTTGAGTGGTTGACATCCCGCCGAGTTCCTCGCTGGTTTACGGAACGGTAAGGATGAGGGGGCCGTCTTCGGTGATAGCGATAGTGTGCTCGCTGTGCGCTGCCCGGCTGCCGGTAGCGGTGCGCAAGGTCCATCCGTCAGGATCGGTCACGTAGTCATCGGTTCCGTCTGCGATGAGCATGGGTTCCAGGGCGATAACCAGGCCGGGCTTGAGACGATATCCGAAGCCGGGGCGCCCCTCGTTGTAGACGAACGGGTCCTCGTGCATGGCTCGGCCGACGCCATGTCCCCCGTGATTGGCAAGGAGTCCGTAGCCGGCTTGGCGTACCGGTAGGCCGATGGCGTTACCGATATCACCGAGCTGGCGTCCGGGCTGAGCTGCGCTGATGCCCCTCGCCAAAGCGGCGTCCGTCGCGGCATGCAGCGCCTCATCGGCAGGGTGGCGTTCGCCGACGATGAAGCTGATCGCCGCGTCGCCGCACCAGCCTCGTACAAAGGCTCCGCAGTCGATGCTCACCAGATCCCCGTCGGCTAGGCGAGTGCGATCGGGGATGCCGTGAACGACTGCGTCATTGACGCTGGCGCAGATCACCCCGGGGAAGGGTGTTGGGGCCCACGACGGGTGGTAGCCCAAGAATGCCGGAGTGGCTCCGGCCTTGTCGATGACCTGTGCGGCCAAGCGGTTTAGCTGTGCCAGAGTGACACCGACCTCGGCTTTGTCCCGCACAACGGCGAGCGCCTCGGCCACCACTCGGCCGGCCTCACGCAACAGGGCAAGCTCTCGTGGGGTCTTCAGCTCGACCATGGTCCTGCTCCGCCTCTCCAATCCACTTTCCACTATTATAATACCGGTATGGTTCGAGACCCGCTACAGCCGTGGGAGATTGAACGCGGTCGGCGCCTCGGCACCGTACTGCGGGCTGCCCGCGGACCAGCACGCCTGGGTGAAGTGGCGGCGGCGGCTGGCATCTCGGCGGAGACGCTGCGCAAGATCGAGACTGGCAGGATTCCCACGCCCGCCTTCTTCACCGTCGTCGCCATCGCCCAGGTCCTCGGGCTATCTCTCGATGACGACCTCGTCCTGGACTCGAATGCCGAGGGGGTCAGATCGAGGGTCTCGTAGACGGTTGCCCCACAACTCGGGGACCCTCCCTCCCCTCATGCTGCGAAGCCACGTCGGTGAACCCCGGCTGACACCATGGTGGACCCTCGTACGGAGTGAGGATACCGACAGCGGTTCGAGTCATGCTCCTTCTGCGCCAAGTTGGCGGAGGAAGCTGCGATAGTCGGTCCTGAGGAACTCTTCAACCAAGCGCCCGTCGTCGTCAAACCGGAAGATGTTCATGAGGTCCCAGACAACCCGGGCTCCCGTAGGTTCCAAGGGACCGGCCGGCGACTTCCTAAACGGGCGTACAAAGGTACCTTCAATCCATGTCTGGCACGCCATAAACTCACCCTCGGCGACGATGATGCCTCGTCAGATGCTGAGGTCATCGAAGGCGTCCCGAACCAAGGGGAAATACTCCGTGAGCCCTTCGTAATCGGCATCGAACCCGTCGGCCCCGTGAAACTGGAGATGTTCAGCATCGAAGTAAGAGTCGGTCCCGTCTTGGTTCTCGCCCGAGATCTCGAGCTCTCCGGCGCGGACCATGCGACGATCCGCTATTTTAGTACGCAACTGAGTCCAAGACGGTCGCATCGGCTTCCCCCTCGGCCCAGGCTCGGCTCGACGGTCCACTTCGAGATCTCCAAATCGTGGGTGCGGACGAGGAACGAGTTGTTCCCGTTGCATCTGAACGGGTGAGGGCGTGCTGGACGACGACCTGCCTCCGAAGCACCTGGTGTTTCTGATCATCGGGCTCGTGGCTTGGTGGTTCGCGGTGCCTCAGTTGGCTCGCATGCTCTCTGACGACGAAGACAATGAGTCCCACGAGAACGATCGTCGGAGAGCGAGCGTCGTACGGGCCGCAGAGCGACTGGCTCGTCCTCAGAGGTGATGATTCCGGCACGTCCCGAGGCGGGCCTCGCTGGCTCATGCCACGTAAAATCGGGATCCGTGATCCGAAATCCGTAAGTTCGAGCGCTCCGTGGGCGCCGAACCCGGTCATGGGAGATAACTCAGGTCTGTGAAGCGCTAAGTGCGGCCGGCATGTCCGAGGCGTTCCGCGAATCTGGCGATCGCATTCTCGGCCGTTGGTACCGGACCGAACACCTCCGCTTGGCGAGTCGCATCGGCGACGAAGTTGCCGGTTTCGAACCAGGCGACCATCGCACCCATGTCCTTCACCATCGGCGCGGCCCAACCAATTCCGTCCCCGATAGCTCTGATCGGCCAGTTGGGGATCGACCGGACTCGAATCTTCCTCCCAAGCAGGTGGCCCGAGATCTCGGCGATATCCTGAAGGCTGACCGGTCGGTTCCAACCGATGTCAATCCGTTGCCCTTCCACGCCTGCGGCATCAACCGCCGCCGCGAGGTAGTCCGCTAGATCTGCTGCCAGCACAAAAGTCAGCGGAACACGCGTGGAGCCAAGCCAGATAAACCGACCCTTGGCGAAAGGATCGCCCCTCAAGTCAGCGACTAGATCGAGGATCGAACCCGGGCGCAGAGCCACGAACGGGACGCCCAACTCTTCGAGATGATCCTCGGCAAGCTTTTTGTTCCAGAAGTGGGAAACGTTCGGGGTCTGGTCACATGTGAGAATGCTGGTGAGAACATACCGGCGCACCCCAGCCTGGCTGGCAGCCGCGGCGAGGTTGGCGTTGCCTACCGTGTCGATCTCGGTCGCCCCCTTCTGCCGGCGCGTGTACCCAGCCGCAGTGGTGATCACGGAGTCAGCGTCGTGCATGGCGCGCTGAAGCGAACCTCGGTCGAGCATGTCGCCGCGAACGATCTCCACTCCGTGTGCCTCGAGGCGGCGAGTGTCAGAGCCGGGTCGAGCGAGTGCACGCACCCGCTTGCCGCGGCGCAACAGGGCGTCGACGACTTGGCCACCCAGGCGGCCGGTAGCGCCGATCATCAGAACACGACTCTCGTCAGTCATCGCTGCCTCTTGATTGCTGCGCTTCGGCTCCGGAGTGACCAGGGAATGGTGGCCTCGGACACCGGATACGTGCGCGCGGCCCTCTCGGCCGCCAAGGCGGAATCGGATATGCCTCGCTTTGCCCAGGCGATGCTGATGCGCAGTTCACGTCTTCGCCCCCACGCGTCGACGTGGCGCCGATTAATGAGTCGGCTGTCCTCATGGTCGCGAGAACCGCCTCACGGTTTCCAACCTGCCCAGATGGTCCTGGTGCCACGGATGGCGAGGTCGTGGCGGTGTAAGACGCTGTTCGAGCTGCCGTCCTCGACGAGGGCGTCGAGGACGGCCTGGTCGTCGGCGGTGATGATGCCGACGAGTTGGGAACGAATGTGGCGCAGGAACATCTGGGCGTACCGGCCAGTGGAAGCGGGGAAGGGAGGGTCGAGGTCGATTCCGATGGTCCGCCAGGTGACGGAACGGAACCCGGCCAGCGATAGGCGTGGGCCCCAGTCCAGTCCGAGAGAGGGCATCTGTTTGGCGGGGGCCTGCGCCAGCGCGTCGTGACAACGCCGTTCGAGGCCCGGCTGCCCGATGCCAAGGTCGTCGGGCAGGAAGCGGGGGAGGCCGTCCATCTCGGCCACGGCGATCAGCCCGCCCCCACGCAGCGTGGCGAAAATGTCGGTGAGTACCCGGTCCGGGTCGGCCAGGTGGTGGAGGGACATTGAGGCCCACGCCAGATCCACGGCCTCCATCGCCGGCCATGCGTCGTCCAGGTCGGCCTTGACAGGGATGATTCGGTCGACCGCGCCGATGTCTCGGGCCTTTGCCTCCACTCGGCAGAGGAGTTCGCCCGAGCTGTCGAGGGCAACGACGGCGGCGGTGGGGAAGGCTTGGGCCAGGGCAATCGTGGCGGTACCGGTTCCGCTCCCGAGGTCGACGATCCGTCGCGGCCGATGGCCTGCGGCCAGGTCACTGACCCATGCGATGGCAGACGCTAGGTAGGCGTGGAGTACCTCGCCGTCGAGTTCCAGCATCTCGGCTAGGTCGTCGGGGGATTCCGTTGCACTGGCATGGTGGGAGTGGTCGTCCATTCACTTCACCGTACGGCCTGCATGCGCTCCGGGCATACACTCTTGCCAATGAAGCAAGATCCGCAGGAAGAACTCGATGGACTGGTTCGCCAGCGGATCCGCGGTCTCCGGCTCGCCCGTGGCTGGTCACTCGACGAGTTGGCGCGGCGCTGCCACCTGAGTCCGTCCAATCTCAGCCGCATCGAAACCGGCCATCGGAGGATCACGCTCGACCAACTGACCCCGATAAGCCGGGCATTGGGAACGACACTCGACCGGCTGGTCGAGTCCGCCGACGATGCAGACGTGGTGATCCGTCCACAGCGCAACGAGGCGTGCGGGGTGACCACCTGGATGCTTACTCCGAGGGAACGGACACCTCACGGAGTATCAGTGGCCAAAATGCGCGTTGAGGACCCTGGACCGACTGGTGGAAGCCAGGAGTTGCGGGTCCATCCAGGGAGGGACTGGTTCACGGTCTTGTCGGGGACAGCGCGCTTGCAGCTAGGGAAGCGTACGATACTCGTCGAAGCCGGGCAGGCCGCAGAGTTTTCGACGATGACCCCTCACGCTTTCGGCGCTCACGATGGTCCGGTCGAGATCCTCTGCATCTTCGACCACGATGGTGAGCAAGCCCACCGGTCACTTCCGTCGCCGTCGACTTGACTACCGGTAACGGAAGGGCTCCGACCCTCGCCACAGTGAGGGCGTCAGGAATCGGACATTGCTGTGCGGCGAGCCAGCTACTGCCTCGACGGGATAAGGGGAATTGCTCCGAACCTGACGTCGCGCTTACCGGTTAAGCTGCTGGCTGGTCGATTTCGAGCTGGCACGATCGGCTAGGCCCGTCGACCTTCAGACGCTCTTGAGAACGCGGTGGCGGTCAGCGAGCGCTCGTTGTGAGACATCGGCATCGAAGGCGATCGCATCGTATTCGTGTGGGTCGCCAGGATGCAGGTGGAACTCGACTGGCACACCTCGCTGGTTTAAGTCAACGCGATTGCGGGGAAACCTCGCCCCACTTGGTTTCTCGAATCTGTCGGGCAAGCCGCCTTTGGCGGCGACCACCATTTACCGCATCGCGCGGCTACCCCTGCCACCTGGGCTGCGTAACGGGGCGACTATGAGGGCATCTGCGGAGGAACCTCTCCGCGGGCGCGGGCGGCGGCTCCGAGGCGCTCCCCAGCTCTGTGGGAGCGCCGGGCGTAGGCCACGTTCCAGATGGCGAGCATGCCGGCGACGGCGTAGGGCATCGCCTTGGACAGTACGAGTGCAGTGCCGGTGGAGGTGGACTCGACGATGAGGACCCGGGCCACCGCCTCGGCCAGGTAGGCGATGCCCCAGACGACGGTGGTCACCCTGAAGGCATGGCGGAATCCGGGGAAGCGCCATTTGTCGGCGAAGTCGCGCCCCTTCGTGGTGTCGGCTCCTATGAATTCGATGGCGAACCGGAACATCAGCGGCCGGGCCGTCCACAGGGATCCGATGCAGACGGCGCCGAAGACGGCGGTCGGCACGGAGCCCTCGAGCAGCGCCAATCGGGCGTTCCCACTCGCGAGGTCTAACACGGTGCCGACGGCGATTCCGACCAGCACGAGGACCCCGAAGACGTCCACCCGACGGTCGCGGGCGACGCCGAGAAGTACTCCGAAGGCCGGGAAGACCCCAGACAGGACGAGGGCGCCGACCGGCCTCATACCCGAGGACCGCAACACCGCATAGGTCACCAGGGGGCCGACGAGATCGAAGATCCCGATCTTGGCCAGTTGGAAGATGCGACCATGGTCTGGGGGCGTCATCGCAGGACCTGGAGGCGCAGTCCCGGTTGGATCGACGGCCGGGTACACTACGCTCACACTGTGCATGATAGATCACGACCGGCCACATGTACACACTGTGTTGCTACACGCAATGTTGCGGTCTGCCGGCCCGATGAGTGACCCGGGCAAGGTCACGCCGCGGATGGGCCTGGTCTATTTCGCGTTCGGAGCCGCCCAGGTCGGTGCTAGCCGATCCCTAGCTGGGCCGATACTGCTCCGCATGCTCGCCGACCTCGGTGTGTCAGAGTCAGCCGCCCGGTCCCTGCTGCTGAGAATGCGGCACGACGGACTGCTCAGCTCGAAGCGCGACGGGCGGACGGCCCAGTACCGTCTGGCGCCGGCGGTGCACGCCGCGCAGGCCCGTCTGGAACGCCAGCTTCGCGGCCATCGGCCGCCTTGGACGGGCTCGTTCCACGGGGTGCTCTACGAGGTGCCCGAAGCGTCCCGGGCTTACCGGGATCGCTTGCGGCGCAACGCCCAGCTTCTCGGTTACGCCATGCTCCGACCTGGTCTGCTCATCGCCACGAACGACCGGTCAGACGAGCTGCGTTCCCTGCTTCCGGATCAACCGACCGGCAGCCAACTGCTGTGGACCCAGGTGACCCTCGAAGCCGACGACAGCCGTCGGGTGGCTGCGGACCTGTGGGATCTCGACCGGCTCGCCAACCGCTACCGAGCGGTGCTGGCCGAAGCTCGGGAACGCATCGAGCGCGCCCGCTCCGCCCAGGGCGACCACTCATTTGCTGCCTTCGCGGCGGCGGCGCTGCCTCTTTTCGAGACGGCGGCATCAGATCCCGATCTTCCGGCCGCCCTGCTGCCCTCGAACTGGCCGGGAGACGACGTATGCGCCGCAATCGGCAGGGCCATCGAGGTGTTCGGCCCGATGATCGGCCAGTATGTGACTGACCTCGCAGGCCGACGTTGACCGCGGCCGCCCCGCCTTGGATGCGAGCGGGGTCAGCCGTTCATGCTCGCACTTGTTCGTCCGGGACCTCGTCGCGATCGTCAAGCCCCGCCTCGCCAACCCTCCCGGCAAGATGCGATGCGACGTGTCGTCTCCGGTGTCATCCTGCAGGCACCCGACCCAGACGATCCTGACTGTACCGCCAGCGCAACCCACAAGGCGAATACGGGACGGTTCCTCCTCTTGTTCGTCATGCCTGGAGGATGGTCAGTTTCTTCCGATCCACGGGTCTCGACGGTACGTGGACAGCCAGGGTGAGCGAGGGGTGAGCGCCAACTCGCAACTCGATGACGTCGAGCTTGATGATCCCGGCGCCGGGATGGCGGAGGGTGATGGGGCCGGTGATGGACTGACGCACCTCGTAGTGCGACCACCAAGCGCGGAACTCCGCGCTGGCGTCGTTGAGCGCGTCGATGAGTTCCGCGAATCGAGGGTCTCCGGCGTGTTGTCCAGCGGCGGCACGGAACTCGGCAAGCAGCACGCGGCTGCGGTCTCCCCAGTTGACCCAGGTGCGCCGGTGCGCCGCGTCGGCAAAGGCAAGCCACATGACGTTCTGGCGGTCCGGAGGTAGGGCGGCGGGATCCCAGAGCGTGGCGAAGTTCTCGTTCCACGCGACGAAATCGAGCCTCGGGCCCAGGAGACAGGCCGGGGCCGGCATCAAGGTGGTGAGGAGCCGGTCGAGCTCTGGGGTTGCGCGGTCGGGCATCTGGTTGGGCTCGAGATCGGGGAGGTCAGCGAGTTGACGGAGGTGACTGTGGGCCTCCCGGTCGAGGCGCAAGGCGCGAGCTAGCGCATCAATGACGTGGGCGCTGGTGGTGATGACGCGTCCCTGCTCGATCCACGTGTACCAGGTCAACCCGACACCGGAGATTTGGGCGACCTCTTCTCGGCGCAGCCCGGGAGTGTTGCGCCGCCCGCTCGGCGGGTACAGACCGACGTCTTCGGGTTGGAGATCGGCACGGCGGGCACGAAGGAACGCCGCCAGTTCGGCGTGCCTTGACGCCTCCGGGTCGGACAGGACAGTCCGCACGCTGGAATTGTACCGCCGCGCCTGGTAGCAGTACTACTAGGAGTAATGGCACCCGGTCCCTTGTAGACCTGACTGCCGCACAGTCCTACCGTCAGGATTGGGATGTGTGTCTCTCCGAGCGTCTTCGAGGCAGACATCAGATCCGCGGGAAGGCCTTGCATCGCCGCTATCCCGCACCGTGGGGCTGGCCTCGGCCAATCAGGTCCAAGTAGGAGTCCGTCAACCAGAGGAGCGCCCGTGAGGGCATAGAGATAGACGGTTCCCCGGTCCGATATCGGGACCGGTGGCGCATGTGGAGAGCCATGAAGCGATCATCGGAACAAGCCATGCAGCATGCTTGGCTATGGCGACTTCGCCAAGCACGGCGAGGCCGGCGGCAACTAGGGCCCACCGCGTGCGCGGCCGTAGCTGGGCTGCTGATGGCATCTTGTGGAGGCAGTGGCGGTAGCGCCGTCTCGCACCCACCGACGACGGGCGTCAAACCAACCGCCACGAGCGTCTCGGCACCGACGACGACCACCGACCCCGTCGGGACAACGGTACTCCAGGCTTACCGGGCCTCGTCAGCCGCCTTTGAACAAGCTCTTGCCACAGCGAACCCCGCGGATCCGGCTTTGGCGGCCACCATGGTCGACCCGCAGCTCCAATCCGTGAAGGCCAATCTGCTCGCCGACCAGCGCCAGGGGATCGTCGGGCGAGGAACTGTGACACTGCATCCAAAGGTTGTCGCGATCTCGGGATCGACGGCGACAGTCCTCGACTGCGCCTACAGCACGACCGAGCTCGCGTACGAGGCATCGGGCAAGCCGGTGCCTCCAGTCACCCCGCCCGAGAACGACGGAATACGGGCGACGCTTGACCTGACCGGTGGGTCATGGAAGCTTGCGGAGCAGACGGTGACCGAGGGGTCATGCGCGCCTGGCTCGTGATCCCCGCGACTTTCGTCGTCGCGGTCACCTTGGTCGTGAGCTCCGAGCCGGCATGGGCTGGCGACGGCTACGGCCAGAACAACTATTCGAACGCCCAGGCCTCGGGCGGCACCCTCACCGTGCAGGCCGGCCACACGTACTGGACGCCGCCGGCCAACTCGTCGTGGGCGACGCCGGGCAAGAGCGACCCGCCGCAGGGCACGCCCAACCCGAACCAGCCCTACGGCTGTACCTATACGGCCGGCGGCCCGTCCTCCACGGCGTCGATCGGGGTCGGTGGTGCGCAGCCGGGCCAATGGGTCTTCCCGGTCTGCGCCGGCCCCGGGGTGATCGACCCGATGCCACCGATCTGGGTGACGGGCGCCCAGCCGGCAGCCGCCGTGGTGCAGGTGAACCCGGTAGTCGTCGCTCAGCAGGCGGTCAAGCAGCTTGGCTTCGCGTCGCCGGCGATCGAGATGGCGCCGCCCTCGGGGAGCCCGCAGCTGGTGGGGGTGGCCACGTGGTTGTGGATCGCCCCGGACGCCTGGCAGACGCTGACCGCATCGGCGTCGGCGGGACCGGTCACGACGACAGCCACGGCGACGCCGACCAAGGTCGTCTGGGACATGGGCAACGGCCAGAGCGTGACCTGTGACGGCCCCGGCACCCCCTACAGCCCGTCCGCCCCGAACGCCACGACGAACTGCTCCTACACCTGGGGACAGGCCGGCACGTTCCAGGTGACCGCCACCCTCTACTGGTCGGTCACCTGGACCGCTACGGGTGCGCCGGGGGGCGGGAACCTCGGCCTCCAGGCCGGCCCGGCCGCCCAGGTCTCCGTGACCGTGACCGAGTCGCAGGCGATCAACACCCCGACCGGGGAAGGCAACTGACAGGAGGCGACGCGATGGCGAGCACTGCCGCACCAACCCGGACCAACGGCCAGCGGGCACCAGAAGGCGCCCGGGCGGCGGGCGGGCGCGGCCCGACGTCGCGCCGCCACCGCCAGCTGCCGCTGGTCGTGGTGGGGGTGCTGCTGGTGATCGGCTTCGCCCTGGCGTTCGCCGATACCTCCTTGCACCTCGGTAGCAGGGAACAGGTCCTCGTGGTCGCCCAACCTCTCGCTGCCGGGCAGGTCCTCACGAGCGGCGACCTGCGAGCAGCACGGGTGTCGACCGGTGCCGGTTTGCAGGTAGTCCCGGTCGCCGACGAGCCGAGCGTGGTGGGCCGCCACGTGGCGGTCCCACTGGTGGCAGGGGCCCTCCTGACCAGCTCCGAGGTCGGGGCCCCGCCGGCGGTAGGGTCGGGGTCCGACGTGGTGGCGGTCGGCCTCAAGGCCGGCGGGTACCCGCCGGACCTCGCGCCGGGCGACCGGGTGCAGGTGGTGCCGGTCACCTCGGCGTCGTCGGGGAGCGGCGCCGGCAGCGTCACGAGCGGGAGCCCGGTGGCGGCGACGGTGCTGGCGGTCGACGCGGCGCCGCCCGGGTCGGGCAGCCCGACGGTGTTCTCCCTCCAGGTGACCAGTGCCGACGCCGACGAAGTCGCCGCGCTGGCCGCCGCGGGCCAAGCAAGCCTCGTCGAAGTCGGGTCGGGGGCCTGACGGTGGGGGTGGTGGCGCTCGGCTCGGTCCGTTCGTGCGGGGTGACCACCCTGGCGCTGGCGCTGGCCGCCACCTGGCCCAAGGAGCGCCGGGTCCTGCTCGTCGAGCTCGACCCTGCCGGCGGGACCCTGGCCGCGGCGTCGGGCTGGCCGCCCGAGCCGAGCCTGGTCTCCCTGGCGGCGGCAGCCCGACGCAGCTTCGACCCCGGCCTCGTCTGGGAGCACTGCCAGGAGCTGGCGGGCGGGACGGCGGTGCTGGCCGGCCCTGCGTCGGCCGACCAGGCCCGCAGCGCCCTCGGGATGCTCGCCGGCCTGGCCGGCACCCTCGGGATGCTCGACGCCGATGTGCTGGTGGACTGCGGCCGGCTCGATCCCGGCCCCTCTGGGGCCGGGGTGTTCGAAGGAGCGGACCGGGTGGTGCTCGCCGCCCGGCCGCGCCTGGCCGACCTGCACGCCCTGGCGACCTGGCGAGAGGCCAACCCCTTCGACTCGGGTCACGTCGGCCTGGTGCTCGTGGGCGACGGCCCCTACCCCGACGCGGAGATCGCCGAGGCGCTCGGCGTCGAGGTCCTCGCCCGTCTGCCCTGGGATCCCGAGGCCGCCGGAGCGCTCGTGTCGGTCCCGGCGTCGGCCCGGGAGCTGCGCCTCTCGCCGCTGGTGCGAGCGGCCCGGTCGCTGGCCGACCGCCTCGCCAAGGAGCTGGCAGGCGCACCCCCGGCCGTCGGGAGTGCCTCCGGCGAGGTGCTGGCGGCGTCGACGCGACCGTCGCGAACTGGCGTGTTGCGGACTGGATTGTGGCGGACCCGGGTGCTCGGAACCTGGCGGGCCGCGCCCGTGCCCCGACCGCCGAACGGCAGCACGCCCGAGGAGGTTTCGAAGTGAGCGTTCCGCGGTTGGGGAGGCCACGGTGAGCGCGGACAACGCGCTGGTCGGGGACGTGCGGGCCGAGGTGCTCGCCGCCCTGTCGGGGCGCGAGCGTGACCTGGCCGCGGCGGGACGCCCGCCGCTCGGCACCGCGGACGAGCAGGCCCTCGGGCGCCAGTTGATCGCCGAGGCGTTGGAACGCCGGGCCACCCAGGCGTTGCGGGAGCGCACGGCGGTCATGTCGGCACCGGAAGAGGACGAGCTTTCAAGATCCGTGTTCGACGCCCTGTTCCGCCTCAACCGCCTCCAGCGCCTCCTCGACGACCCGGGGATCGAGAACATCAACGCCAACGGGTGCGACCAGGTGTGGGTCCGCTACGCCGACGGGCGCAGCGAGCAGGTGGCTCCCATCGCCGGCTCCGACGAGGAGCTGGAGGAGATGCTGCGCACCGCCGCGGCCCGCACCGGGATCGGCGAGCGCCGTTTCGACCGCGGCTCGCCGCGCCTGTCCCTCCAGCTCCCCGACGGGTCACGGCTGTTCGCGCTGATGGCGGTGGCTGCCCGGCCGTGCCTGTCGATCCGCCGCCACCGCTACCTGCGCATCACCCCCGACGAGCTGATCGCCATGGGCACCCTCGACATCGCGCTGCGCGAGTTCGTGCGCTCGGTGATGCTGGCAAAGAAGTCGTGCGTCATCTGCGGGGGCACCGGAGCGGGCAAGACCACGCTGCTCCGCGCCATGGCGGCCGACATCGCGCCGTCCGAGCGGCTCGTCACCATCGAGGACTCCCTCGAGCTCGGACTCGACCGTTTCGGCGACCTGCACCCCGACGTCGTCGCCCTCGAAGCCCGCGAACCCAACCTGGAAGGCGAGGGCGGGGTCAGCCTGGCCGAGCTGGTCCGCTGGGCGCTGCGCATGAGCCCCGATCGGGTGATCGTCGGCGAAGCCCGCGGCGAAGAGGTCCTCGCCCTGTTGAACGCCATGTCCCAGGGCACCGACGGGTCGATGGCCACGCTGCACGCGTCGTCGTCGAAGGGGGCGTTCTCCAAGCTGGCGACCTACGCCGTCCAGGCCCCCGAACGCCTGCCATTGGAAGCCACCAACCTGCTGGTGGCCAACGCGGTGCACTTCGTTATCCACCTGGCCCAGGACGGCGGCCGGCGATACGTGTCCTCGATCAGGGAGGTGGTCGACGCCGAAGGGCCAATGGTCGTCTCCAACGAGGTCTTCCGGCCCGGCCCCGGCGGCCGGGCCGTCCCCGGAGTCCCGCTACGCAACGAGACCCTCGACCAGCTGGCCGCGGCAGGCTTCGACCCGGGACTCCTGGACCGGCCCCAAGGGTGGTGGGAGCAGTGACCGCCGCCGCCACCCTTTGTGGGGCCGGGGTCGGGCTCGGCCTGGTCGTCGTCTGGGCCGGTCTACGTGGCGTCGACCTGCCTCGCCCCACCCGGGCTTCGTCTCGCCCGAAGGTCGAGCGGGCCAACCTGCGTATCGGCCTGGCGGTCGGTGCCGCCGTGATCGTGGGCGCGGCCACCGGTTGGCCTGTCGGCGCTCTGTTGGCCGCCCTGGCCGGCTGGGGCGCCCCGGGACTGCTCGGCGGCACCAGGGGCGCGCAGGCGGCGGTGGGGCGGATCGAGGCGATCGCGGGTTGGGCGGAGATGCTGCGTGACACCATGGCCGGCGCCGCCGGCCTGGAGCAGGCCATCGTCGCCACCGCCCCGGTCGCCCCGCTGCCCATCCGGGCCGAGGTCGCCACCCTGGCTGCCCGCCTGGAAGGCGAACGCCTGGCGCCGTCGCTTCGGGCCTTCGCCGACGAGGTGGCCGACCCGACCTGCGACCTGGTCGTCGCCGCGCTGATCCTGGTGGCCGAGCACCAGGCACAACGCCTCGGCGAGCTGCTCGGCTCGCTCGCCCAGGCCGCCCGGGACCAGGCCACCATGCGCCTGCGGGTCGAGGCCGGCCGGGCACGGACGAGAACGTCGGTCAAGGTCATCGTCGGGGCCACCGGCGGCCTCGTCCTCGGCCTGGCCATCCTCAACCGCGGCTACCTCGCCCCCTACGACTCAGCCGTCGGCCAGCTCGTCCTCCTGCTCGTCGGCGCGGTGTTCACGGTGTCGTTCCTGTGGCTGGCCAAGATGACCCGGCCCTCGACCACCGATCGCTTCTTGACGGTAGCCAGCCCAGGGTTCGCGATTGCCGACAGAACCTCGGAGATCCCGACGTGATCTTCGCCCTTGTCTGCGGCGCCGGGGTCGGCGGCGGACTATTCCTCGTCGCTCGCGGCCTCTACCCGCCGCGCCCCTCCCTCGCCCACGCCCTCGCCCAGCTCCGCCGCCTATCCGACCCCACCCCCGTCCTCACCCCCGAGGCAGACGGCGGTTACGCCGCCCGGCTGGGCCGGCCCGCGGCCCGTGCCCTCGCCCGCTCGGGGGCAGGCTGGCTCGTCCCGGCCACCGTGCGCCGCGACCTGGCGGTGCTCGGCCGCAGCCCCGAGCGCCACCTGGCCGAGAAGGTCACCCTCGCTCTCGTCGGCCTGGTCTTCGTCCCCGCCGTCGCCGCGCTGCTCCTCTTGGGCGGCGCGCACCTTCCCCTCGTGGTGCCGCTGTGGGCGTCGCTGGTCTTCATGGTGGTCGGGTTCGTGCTGCCCGATCTCGGTATCCACGCCGACGCCGGGCGGCGGCGACGGGACTTCCGCCACGCACTGTCCAGCTTCTTGGACCTGGTGGTGGTCGCCCTGGCGGGCGGCGGCGGGGTAGAGACGGCCCTCTCCGACGCGGCGAGCGTCGGGTCGGGCTGGGCGTTCGCCTACCTGCGCCGGGCGCTCGACCAGGCACGCCTCGCCCGCCAGACCCCCTGGGCTGCCCTCGGGAGACTGGGCCAAGAGCTCGGGGTGGGCGAGCTGACCGAGCTGGCCGCCTCTGTCGCCCTGGCCGGCACCGAAGGGGCGAAGGTCCGAGCCAGCCTGGCGGCCAAGGCGGCGTCGCTGCGCACCCACGAGCTGGCCGAGGCCGAGACCGCCGACCAGGCCGCCACCGAACGTATGAGCTTGCCCGTGGTCCTGCTCTTCGCCGGGTTCCTCGTCTTCTTGGGGTACCCGGCCGTCGAGAAAGTCCTCACCGGTTTTGGATAAGGCCGTGGGTTCCCGCCAACAGCAACAGATAAGGAAGACCAACGAAATGAAAGGACCGCCGTGCTCCCCAACCTGACCATCCTGCGCCACCTCCTCACCCTGCTCCATGACCGGTGGCAATCCCTGCGGGCCGACCCCGAGGCCGGCTACTCCACCGAAGCCGTCATCGTCACCGCCCTCCTTGCCGCGCTGGCGCTCACCGCGGTGGGGATCATCGTGGCGAAGGTGGTATCCGCGGCGGGCAACATCTCGACTGGACCCTGACGGGCAGTTCTCCATGATGATGATGACCGGACGCCGGTCCTCGGAGATCGCACCGTCGGTGCGGCATCGCCGCATCGGTGCCCTGCGCCGGGACGAGAGCGGCGCGGTGGCAGCCGAGCTGGTCATCGCGACCCCGTTGCTGCTGCTGTTGATCATGGGGGTGATCCAGTTCGCCCTGTGGCAGCACGCCGAGCACATCGCCTCCGCCGTCGCCCAACAAGGTGTCGCCGTCGGCCGCCTCCAAGGCGAGACCGCCACGGCTGGCCAGAGCGAAGCGCAAAGTGTGCTCGACCAGCTGGGTTCGACCGTGCTGGTCGGCTCAAACATCACCGCGACGCGCACCAACGTCACCACCACCGTCACGGTGACCGGCCACGCCGAGAGCATCGTCGGGCTGTTCTCCTTGCCGGTCAAGGCGGTGGCTACCGGGCCGACCGAGCCGGCCGCGGTCGCCATCCCATGACCGCCGTCCGCTGCCGGTGGCGTGGAGAGTTGGGCCGCGACGAGTCCGGCAGCGTCACCGCCGAGCTGGTGCTGCTCACCCCGCTGCTGATCCTGATGCTGCTCTTCGTCGTCGCCCTCGGCCGCCTCTCCGGCGCCCGTCTCGAAGTCGACGGGGCCGCCGCCCAAGCGGCCCGGGCCGCGTCGATCGCCCGCGACCCTGCCACCGCCACCGCCACGGCCACCCAGACCGCCACGGCCGCGCTCGGCTCGGATCACGTCACCTGCGGTCAGCTGACCGTGAGCACCGACACCGCCCAGTTCGCCCCCGGCGGTTCGGTAGCCGTCACGGTGACGTGTCATGTTGCCCTCTCCGACCTCACCGGGCTGCGACTCCCCGCGTCCGAGTCGGTCACGTCGCGGGCCACCGCGGTCGTCGACACGTTTCGGACCTCCCAATGACCGCCACCCTCGGTCGGCTGCGCGCCAGGCTCGGCGACCCTGAGTCGGGGATGGTCACCGCCTTCGTGGTCATCTTCACCCTGGCGCTGTTGCTGATGGCAGGGCTCGTCCTCGACGGCGGGCTCGCCCTCGCGGCCAAGGTCCAAGCCATCGACGACGCCCAAGCCGCCGCCCGGGCCGGCGCCCAGGCCATCGACATCCCCACCTACCGGGCCAGCGGCCAGATCACCCTCGACCCCGCCCTGGCCACCGCCGACGCCCAGCACTACCTCGCCGCCGCCGGGCAGGTCGGCACCGTCTCGGTGAACGGCGAGCAGGTGACGGTGACGGTCACCATCACCCAGGCCACCCAGATCCTCTCGCTGGCCGGGGTCAGCCACCTCACCGAGACCGGCACCGGGACCGCCACCGCCGAGCAAGGCAATGGTTAGAACATGAGTAGAGGACTCCTGTCCCGGGCCGGACGGGTGGTGAGAGGTCTCGGCGCGCTCGTGCTCCTCGCCGCCCTCGTCGGCGGGGTCCCTTGGGCGCTGTGGCACTTCGTCGGCTGGCCCCTCCCACACCACATCCCCTCCGCCAGCCAGGTCGGCCGCGCCCTCAACCGCCAAGGCATCCCCGACCAGGCACTCATCGACGCCCTCGCCGTGGTGGTCTGGCTCACCTGGGCGGTGCTGGTGGCCTCGATCGCCGTCGAGGTTCCCGCCGCGCTCTCGGGGCGCCACGCCCCGCGGCTGCCGGTCGCCGGCATCTTCCAGCCGGTCACCGGCCACCTCGTCGCCGCCATCGTCGTCGCCTGCCTGGCCCTGGCGCCGAGACCCAGCCACGAGACGGCCACGCTGGGCTCGGGGGTCGCTGCCGCCACATTGCGCCGACCGGTCGCCGCGCTGGTCGTGCGGAACGCGGTCCTTTCAGGCGTCACCCGACCGGCTCCCGTCGCCGCCAGCCCGGTCACATCGGCTGGGCCAGTGGCGGCGAACGGGACGTCCCCGGCCGTGGCCGCGCCGGACAACCTGGACGCGGCGCCGGCGACGAGCACCTATGTCGTCCGCCGCGGCGACACCCTGTGGGGCATCGCCGAGCGCCAGCTCGGCAACCCGCTGCGCTGGTCGGAGATCTACCAGCTCAACGAGGGCCGGCCCCAACCGGGCGGCGTCACCTTGACCGACCCGCATTGGATCGATCCCGGCTGGACCCTCCTGCTACCCGCCCCGCCGCCCACGACGCCACCAGCGACCGCGGCACCGGGCACGGGCCAACCAGCCCCGACCCCGGCGCCACCTCCCACGAGCGCCGGCCCGACCAATCCTCCCGCCGACGCGCCGGCGACGACGGCTCCAGCGACCACGGCGCCGTCCGGGGCGATACCGGCCGCGCCTGTCCACCCGCCGGCCGCCGGCTCACCCGTCGCGCACCCTACGGGAGCGACGGGTGGCCCGGTGCGACTGCCGTCGGGCTCGGTGGTGGCCGGTTCGTTCGCCGCCGGTGTGGCCGCCACCATCGCCATCGGCCGGCTCCGTCGCCGTCACGCCTACCGCTACCGGCCGCCCAGACCCGGCCGCACCCTTGCCACCGAACCGGCCCGCCCGACGATCCACCACCTGCGCCAAGCGGCCACGGCGAGCGCACCATTCGACGGGTCGGGTCCGGTCCCGGCCATGCCGGTCGGGGAGGAGGAGCGCATAGCGGAGCCGGGCCGGATCGACGTGGCGTCGCGGGGCGACGAGGTCGTGACCATCGAGCTCACCGACCTCTCCGGCGTCGCCCTCGACGGCCCGGGTGTCGACGACGTCACTCGTGCCCTGGTGACCGCACTCTTGGTGCGCGCGGAGCCGGGCGCGGCCGAGGTGCTCCTCACCGACGACCTCGCCGAGCGGCTGGTGCCCGGCCTCGCCCCGAACCGCGCCATCCGTCGGGTGGCGACCACCGACCAGGCAGCCCGGGCCGTCGAGTCCGAGCGTGTCGCCCGCAGCCGGCGCTTCGAGGCGGCCGGGGCGGCCGACGCCACCCAGTTCCGGGCCGAGAACGCCGAGAACCCGCTACCACTGCTGCTCGTGCTCCTCGACGCGCTGCCCGCCGAGTCACTCGGCCGGTGGACCGCACTCGTCGCCGACGCGCCCCGCCTGGGCGTCTGCGTCGTGTCCCTCGCGCCGTCGCCGATCGCCACCGGACAGCTGCGCATCGACGCCGGCCGCCGAGTGCTCGACGCCACGCCGGTTGACCACGTCGGGGCGCTGCTCGGCACTCAGCTGTTCGGGCTGCGCCCCGACGAAGCGACCGAGGTGCTCGCCGCGGTCGCCGAGGCGGCCGGCGAGGGCGACCTCGACCAGGATCCCTTCGCCACCAACGCCACCGTCATCCCCTTGCGATCCGGCGGCTCTTCCACCGACGACTTCTCCACCGACCTATCAACGGACGACGCCAGCGGGCCGTGGCCCGAGCCGTCACCGTCTCCGCCGCCGAACGGAAACGGTGACGGGCTGGCCGAGCGGCCGATCACGGTGCGCATGTTCGGCCACTTCGAGGTGGCGGTGCTCGGCGAGCTGGTGGTGACCGGGCTGCGCGCCCGGGCCCGGGATGTGTTCGCCTGGTGGCTGCTGCGCCCGGAGGGCGCGACGAGCGACGAGGCCGTCGACGCGCTGTGGCCCGACACCGCGCCCGGCCGGGTCCACGGCCAGTTCTGGAGGTCCTTCAGCGACCTGCGGGCGCGGCTCAGAGAAGCAGGTGGAGGCGACCTCGAGGTGCTCACCAAGGCCGGCGAGCACTACCGCCCCTGTGCCGACGAGATCGCCTGCGACTTGTGGGAGTTCCAGGCCCTCCTCGGCGAGGCCTCCCGGACCGACGACGACGAGGTCGCTCGGGCCGCGCTGCGCCGGGCGGTCGAGGTCTACCGGGGCGACCTTCTGGTCGGGATGGACCGGCCGTGGATCGAGCCGGTCCGCCAGGACCTGCACCGCCGGTCCCTCGACGCCCACCTGCGCCTGGCCGAGATCGAGGAGCAGACCGGGCGCCCCGACGCCGCCGTCGAGGTCCTCGAACATGCCATCGCCCGCGACCTCTACGCCGAGGAGCCCTACCGGCGGCTCATGGTCCTCCACGCCGCCCATGGCCGCCCCGGCGCGGTGACCGACGTCTGGCGCCTGCTCCAGGGTCGACTCGCCGAGCTCGACCTCGACGTCGAGGCCGCCACTGCCAACCTCTACCGTCAGCTCACCGCCGACCCCGAGCGCTGGCCAGACCCAGACCGCGTCCGGCTGCCGCGATGACCGGCCGCCCCCTCGCCCCAGCCCTGGCGCCGGCCCGCTGGCGGGCGCTCACCGTCACCTCGGTCGCCGTCGTCGAGGCTGCGCTCGTGTGGCGGTTCGGGTGGACGGCGCCGCTCGCCGTCTACCTCTTCCTCGGTGCCGTGCTGACCGTCGCCGCGGTGATCGACGCCCGCACTTTCACGATGCCCAACGCGCTGCTGCTGCCGTCGTACCCGATCGGCATCGGGCTGCTCGTCGTCGCAGCGGTAGCCGACGGCCGGTGGTGGCCGCTCGGCCGGGCGGTCATCGCCATGGCCGCGGTGGCAGGCTTCTACCTCGCTATCGCCCTGGTGGCCGGCGGCCAGCGGCTCGGCCTCGCCGATGTCACCTTGGGCGGCCTGGTCGGCCTCGTGCTCGGTTGGGTGAGCTGGTCGGCGCTCTCCACGGGGGTGATCCTCGGCTGGGTCATCGCCCTGGTCGCCGTCGTGGTCTGGCGCCCTGGTTGCCGCCCGGGCCGAACCCCCGCCATACCGGCGGGACCGTGTCTGTGGCTCGGTGCGCTGATTGCCGTTCTCGCCGCCAGGTAGCCCGCTGTGGGCCGCCCGCAGCGTCAGCGTGCGGCCGCGCCGACGAGGTCGGCGAGCGCCAGGTTGGCCACGAGACGGGCGAAGCGCCGACCCGCGGCGGGCCGAAGGACCACGACCCGCACCCCCGCGCCGCCCAGCTGGGCCAGAAGTGCCTGCAGCTCACGGTGGTCCGGCGACAGGCGTCCGTACCCGTCGGCCACCACCAGGTCGAAGTAGCTCCGCGCGTCGGCCAACATTCGGGACAGACCCGGCCGGACAGCGCCCGCGCCCTGGTCCGCGTAGGTGGCAACGTGGCACCACCCCGGCTGGCGGGCTACCTGCGCCGCGAGGCCAGCCACCTGTCGGTCAAGCCTCGCCCGTCCGGCGCCCCCTGGCGCCTCCCTGGCGTAGATCGCCACTCGCCACACGGCCGTCTCCTTCCTGGTTGCCTGCCGGTGGCGATGAGACCTCCGCTGGGCCCGGAAAGCAAGGCCGCGCAGCTGGATCGGGCCTTCATACGGCGATACCAGCCGCTCGGCATCAGCTCCGGATCGCATGTTTCTCCGCTGCGATCCTCGCTCATGCCGCCGGGCGAGGCTTGTTCACAGCAGCGTGTGCTGCTCTGCCACACGATCGCAGATCTCGTCCCAGGTAGGAAGTGAGCCGGCGCCGAAGTACAGCTCGGGCATGGTCGACTCGTAGGCGGCTCGGAGCCGGTTCGAGATGTCGCTGGTCGGGTCGAAAGCCGGGCAGCTGGCAAAGCCGCCCGCCGGGCGAACCTCGATGCCGTCGCCGCCGAAGAAGGCCCGGTTGATCTCCTCGACGCTGCGCATCACCTGTTCGGTCTGATCTCGATCCGCGAGCAGGTCAAGCACCTGTCGGTCGCCCAAGAGCTGGTAGACGTCGTAGAAGTGCCGGCCGCTGCGCCGGTCGATGGACCCGCCGGCGCCGGCGGCGAGCTGCTGGGCCAGGGCGTGGATGAGGACGAGCTTCTCGAGGAGCGTGCGTCCCGGGTGAAGGACAGCGACCTCGAACGGCTTCAGGTCGTCGAACTCGCCGAGATCGGTCCCGGCGGCCACGAGCGCGTCGCCGAGGAGGGAGCTGATGGGCACGTAGGTGTGAGGATGGGGCCCGCCTCGGACGCCCATCTCGAGGAGCACGCTGGTGCGGATGAGCGCGGTCGGCGCTCGGGTGGCGGGGGAGGCGATCTCGTAGGAGCGGTGCCGGCCGGTCTCGCTCCCTCCGACCCCAGTCGCCGAGCCACCGACACCTGCGGCCGCGGCGTCGGCCATGGCCTTCATGAGCCTGTCGGTCGTCCCCCGTCCCCGTTCCCCCGCTCTCCGGGCAGGACGAGGACGTCGATGTCTTCGGAGAAGCGCTCCACCAGCCGGTAGCCCTTGGAGAGGCTGGTGCCGCCTTTGAAGATGAAATCGCCGCCGAAGTCACGGCCGAGGACGCGGAGAACCTGGCTGACCCAGTAGTCCTTCTCGACCGCGGTGGGGCTGATGCCGAGCCGCTCGGCGGCGGCATCGAGGGTCGGGGCGAACTCGCTCAGGTCAGCGAAGCGGGCCATCGCCTCAGCCGGCGAGCGCCGGGTCGCGGCGGACGGACCGGCTGCGCGCTGGGCGGACGACGTCGGTCATGTCTGGCCGGCCGAGCGCGGCGAGGAGGCGGCGCAGGCGTTCGCGGACCCGGGGTGGCTCGGTCTCCGATGCCCGAGCGACCCGGTCGAGACGGACCGTGCCGTCGTTGGCGAGCCGAGCGATCCGCGCGACGGCGTCGGCGGGGGGGACCTCGACGAGGCCGTCCCAGTCCCGCAGCACTTCCAATAGCGCGACCTCGGTCGGGCGCAGCCGCTCGTCGCGGCGCTTGGTGCTCGCCGCTCGGCTGACGTAGCGGACAGAGCCGGGACTGCGAGGTGATCTGCCGGGAACCGCAATCGCCTCCCGGCGGGGCACCTGGGTGGACAGGCCGAGCGCCAGGGCGGCGTTCCATCCGGCCGGACCGGAGCCGGTGCCGCCCACGACCGCGCTGGCGAGGCGACCCGCCGGCGGGGGAGCCATGCCCAGCCGGGTCGGCGCGCCGCGCCAGTACAGGCCGCGGCGGACACGGCGCACCTCCCCGGAGCGGGCCATCCGTGACAGGGCTTGGGCGACCGCGCCGGGGGAGCCGTCGAAGTCCTCGGGACGCCAGAACCGGTCCCGCGAGGCGAGGATCCGCTTGCGGACCTCCGGTGCCACGCTCGTCGTGCTCATGGCTGACATCGTATCAGGAATGTCGGCAACGCGATACGCGAAGTTGACAACCTAGTGGCTCTCACGCCGCCGGGTCGGTGACGCCGACGACGACGTCGGTCCCCCAGGGCGCCCCTGGGGTAGTCGGCGTGGCCTCGACTCGGACGTCCGCGCCGGTGTGAGGGGCATCGACCATCTGGCCGTTGCCGACGTAGATGCCGACGTGGGTGACGTCGCTCGGTCCGCCGCCGAAGAAGATCAGGTCACCTGGCTCGACGGGGTTGCCGGGTCCGAGCTTGGCCGTGCGGTCGTACTGGTCCTGGGCGACCCGGGGAAGGCTGATCCCGGCCACCTTGTAGGCGGCCTGGACCAGTCCGGAGCAGTCGAAGCCGGCACCGGGGGTCTCGCCGCCCCAGATGTAGGGGGTGCCGACCTGGGCGAGGGCCCAGTCGACGGCGACGCCTCCGGCGGTGCCCGCGGCGACGGTCTGGGCCTGGGTCTGGCCGTAGGTCTGGGCGAGGGCGAGGACCTCATGGACGTACCAGGTCGCGTGGTTGTAGTCGAAGATGGCCTGGTTGAGATTGGCCCCGTTGGCCGCGCCGTTGGCGCACAGCATGCGGGCTGCCGCGTACACCGCGTCGGTCGGGTCGTAGGGGCTGGGCGGGTTGGCGCCGCCGGGCGGGACCGGTTGGTCGTATTCAGCAAACGTGGAGGCGAGCTCCTGCATGTCACCTTCGGCACCAGCACTGTTGGCCCCGGACTGAACGCCGGGCAGGGTGGATTGGCCGTTGTCGGACTCGACGGTGCCGATGGCGGCGAGCACGGTCCAGGGAAGCCCCGGGCAGGTGGTGGCGGCCTGCTGGTAGAGGGCGAGCATCGCCGGGGGAATCGCGCTCGTGGCCGACGCCGAGGGGGCGGTGTCCCCGCCGCCGAGGAGCGAGGCAATCCCCGCCCCCGCCCCTGCCGCGAGGAGCGCGACGAGGAGGACGAGCCCGCCAGCCGCGGCAGTGAGTTTGCTGGCCAACCCGGAGGTGGCGCTGTCGTCGAGGACGATGCTCACGCGCCGTGGATGGGCTGGCCGGCCAGCCCCGCCAGGCGGACGCGTGCCATGCCGGTGGAGCTGGCGGGGAGCCACGCCGGGCCGTCTGGTGCGACGCGGCCGGCGCAGGCGGTGGTGGCGACCGGGACGACCGGGTGGCGCAGCACCCGGCGGGCCTCGGCCTCGCGCCGGGGGCTCGGGAAGCTGAACAGGACCCAGTTGGGATGCCCCGCCGCGGCCGCGAGACGGGCGTAGCCGTCGAGCTTTCGGGCGAGGCGCTCCAGGCGCTCGGTGCCGTTGTCGTACTCGACGAGGAACGGCAGGCTGGTCCCGTGCTCGGTCCACACCCCGTAGCCGTCGGGGCGGACGACCTCGCCCCACTCGGCGGCGCAGCGCCGTTCGGACCACCACTGTTCGAGCCGGCAGCCCGCGCGGGTGCGTGCCGCGCGACACAGGGCGCAGAAGAAGCCGTTGGTCCCGACGAGATGGGCGAGGCGCTGGCTGGCGGCGAGTTCACCGGCGAGGCGGCGGCGCCAGGCGACGTCGGCGACCTCGACGCCGTGCTCGGCGGCGACGAGGGCGGCGCCGAGCGGGCCGAGCACCCAGTGGAAGGGGACCGGGCTGCCGCCGTGCCGTGGTCGGAAGCGGTCGAGGACGTCGAGGGCGTACAGCTCGGCGAGGCGCATCCGGGCCCGGCGCTCACCGGTGAAGCAGATGTCGGCGACCTGGGAGCTGGTGAGCACCCGGTGGTCGTCGAGGAGTCGGCAGAGCAGGCGGTCGCGTTCGGTGAGCCGGCCGAGGACGGCGAGCAGCCGGGAGTCGAGGTCCCGCCAGCCACGACGGCTGGTGTCGCGCGGCCCGCTGCGATGCGGAGCGCCGTCTGGCTGTGGCGTGAGGCGATGCGGAGCGCCTGACGGCGCCCGACCACCTGCCGAGGCGGATGCGGACGGGAGCCGAGCTGGCGAGGACCGAGCGGCGCTGGCTGGAGCTGCCGGCGATGCCGGTGATACCGGAGCGGATGGACCAGCTGCCGGCGTGAGCGGCCCAGCGGCTCCAGCCGAGCCCGACCCAGTGCTGACCGACGCAGTACCCGCCGACCCAGTGCGGACCGGCCCCCGGCCGGCATTATCGAGCGCGCTCATACCCCCCTACCCCTTGAGTCCGCCGGCGCGGCGGAGCCCTCCCCGGCACCGCGTGCTGGTGGTTCAGCCGGTCCCGAGGGCTCCAATCCAGGTCGGAGCCCCTCGTGGAGCCCCTGACGGAGCCCGTTACGGAGCCCCTCGTGGAGCCCCGGTTGGACGCTGTCCGGGTCGGAGCGTGGCCTGGCCTCCCGGGCGGCCCGCGCGCTTCGTGCCGCGGCGATCTCGGTGACCGTGCCGGCACTCCTCCCGCGGTTGTCCTCGGCGGTGGAAGTGCGCGTACCGGCGGGAAGCGTGCGTCCGGCCAGGGGCTTGGCGCCTTCGGGGCGGGGCCGGTGGTGCGCGGTCCGGTTGGCGGCACGGACCGCGTCGGCCCGGCCGGGCTGGGGCGGTGGTGCGGGTCGGGTGCGAAGGGTGAAGGCGGGGGTCTCCTCGCCGCCGACGACGAGGCGTGCCGCCGCGACATACGCCCCGAGGTGGGAGAGGTCGTGCTCGGAGACTTCGGGGGCCACATGGCGGGAGAGGACATGCGCGTCCTCGGGGGACATGGAGAACCACACCTTGGTCCGGGCATTCGCCGAGACCGCGTCGCGCAGCTCCTTGGGGAGCTGGCCCAAGTGCTGGTGGGCGAGGACCATGGAGAGCCGGTAGCCGCGTGCTTCGGCGAGCATCTCGTCGAAGGAGCGCGGGAGGTGGAGGAAGTTCTGGGCTTCGTCGACGACGAGCGACGCGTCGACGCGGGCGGCCTGGCCGAGCCGGGCCCGATGGGTGGCGGTCTGCCACACCTTGGCGACGACGAACGAGCCCAAGAGCCGCGCGGTCTCCTCGCCCAAGATGCCCTTCGGGACGCGCACGAGGCAGATGCCGCCGTCGAGGACCTGGCCCATGTCGAAGCTCGAGTCGGGCCGCCCGACGACCGAGCGGACGAAGTCTCGGAGCAAGAACGCCCGCAGCTTGTTCATCACCGGCCCGATGACCTGGGCCCGGCTCGCCTCGGACATCTGCTCGTAGGAGGACCAGAACCCGCCGAGCCCGACGGTGTCGCCCGAGACCACAGCTACCCGAGGTGCCCGGAACTCGTCGTCGGAGAGCAGCCGGGGCACATCCGCGAGGCTGGTCGAGACGCCCGTCGCGGCCGCGTGGCGGAGCAGGGTGAGACACGCCGATCGCAGCACGTCGTCGGTGCGCGGTCCCCAGAAGGCGGAGAATATGGAGCGGAAGATCCCGACCAGGTTGTCGACCGCGAGGTCGGGGTCCGGCCCCGACAAGACGTTGAGGACAGGGGCGGCGTCGGGGTCCTCGGGGTCGACGAGCACGGTGCGTGACTCGGCGCCGTCGGGGAGCCGGTCGCATAGGTCGGTGATCAGGTCGCCCTTGGGGTCGATCACGACCACACCGCGGCCGGCTTCGACGTCTTCGAGGACGAGGTTGGTGAGCAGCGTCGACTTGCGCGAGCCGGTCGCCCCCATGACGTGGAGGTGGTAGCGGGCGTCTGGGACCGCGAGGCTGACCGGTCGGCGCCCGCCGGCCTGGGCGTCGCCGAGCACCTTCGGTGCACCGGTCGCCCGGGAGGCGTCCGGGATGTCCACGCCGGCAGCGGGGCGGGCGACGGCGGGGGGTGGGGGCACGGCGTTGGCGCCGGCTCGGGCGAGCCCTGGCACCGAGACGTCGGTCGGCAGATGTGCCAGGGCGGCGAGCTCGGCGACCGAGACGAGGTTGCCCTTCCCGAGCTGGCGCTCGGCGAGCACCCGGGCGGGGTGGGCGAGGCGGTGGCGTTCGAGGCGGTTGCGGCCCGAGAACAGCGCGAACGCGGTCGCGACGGCATGGGCCCGGCCACGCAGGCGTGCTTTGGCCTGACGGTCGGTGGCGGTGGTCGCAACGGCGTAGCGGATGGCGATCGCCCAGCAGGGCTGGGCTGCCTTGTCCAAGATGTCGGCCACATCGCCTGCCCGGGTCGGGTCGACGGCTGTGGGCTTCGTGGCCGGTCCGGGGGTGACGAGGTCGAGGACACGGGCTACCCGGGTGGCGGGGCGCCCGGCACGCCGTGCCGTGGCCGTCTTGTGGAGCCGGGCGAGGCGTCGGCCGGTGACGGGTCGGGCGAGGACCTGGACGCACCCGGTCTCGCCTTCGCCGAGTGCGGCGAGCGCGCCGAGGAGCGGGCGGATGGGGTCGACCTTGTGCCCGGTGCGCAGCATGTACTGCTCGCCGACCGCCAGGGTGAGGCTCCCGCCGGTCGCCACGCCGGATCCGGTGAGCGGCGGGGTGGCGGCCCGGGTCTCGGTGCGTGCTCCGGGCCAGGCGGCTTCGACGGCCCGCTCGACGAGGCCCGGGGGGATGCCGCCGGGCACCCACAGCGAGATGGTGAGCCCCGCGTCGGAGGCCACCAGCTCGAAGCCGAGGTGCGGCTGGCCGAACAGCACGCGACGCCAGGCGGGCCGCAGCAGGGCGACGAGGTTGGTCCACAGCGTGGCCGCCCCTTCGGGATCGACGACGGGCGGGCTGAGCACCTCGACGAGTCGGGCGCCCCGGGCCATCCTCCGGTCCTGGGCGCGCCGTGACGCCGACAGCGCCAACAGGGCGGCGACACCTACGCCGAGGGCGACCGGGCCGGCCGTCGCGGCCACGTGGGCCAAGACGTGGGCGACGTGGTGGAGAAGGCGGGCGGTGGTCGGTCCGGGGTGTGCGAGGTAGCGGGCGAGTGGGCCCGACGGCAGGTGGGGTGCCGGCGGTGATGGCTGGGTCACGGGAGCGGTCTGGGCGGTGGTCGGCACTGGGTTCTCCTGAGTGGGCTGGGTTCTCCTGGGTGGCTGTGTTCGATGCGGCAGTGGTCGGTACGGCTGGGGCGATCAGGGTTGGCGGGTGGCGGTCAGAGGTCGGGGACGTCACTGAGGGCGTCGCTGATCCCGGTGCGGCAGATGGCGTCCTCGGCCGGGCTCGCGAGCGCACTGAAGGCAACCCGGTCGACTCCGGCGGCGAGCAGTCCCTGGCCTCTCGCCGCGCCGAGGAGGTAGGCCCGCTCGCCGGCCGACAGCCCGAAGGATTCCGCGAGGGTGTCGATCGACTGGGGTGCTTGGCGGAGCAGGATCTGGGTGGCGGCATTGGCGACGACGGCCTGGCCGAGGGGGGAGCCGAGCAGGTCGGCGGCGTCCTGGGTGACGACGGTGAGCCCGGCCCAGTGCTTGCGGGCGGACTTGGCCATGCGAAAGAGGAACTCCGCCCCCGAGCGCTCGGCCATGAGCAGCCACGCCTCGTCGACGACGACGAGACGCCGCTTGCGTTTCGCCGGGTCGGACACCCGCCGCCAGATGGCGTCCAAGGTGAGCAGCGTGCCGGCTGCTTTGAGCTCGTCGGGGAGGTCCCGGAGGCTGAAGACGACGAGGTGCCCGTCGGGCCGGGTGGTGGTCGGCCCGTCGAACAGCCCCCGGTGGGTGCCCGACACATAGGGGGCGAGGCGGGCGGCGAGGGTGTGGGCTGCGGGGTCGCCGTCTGCGTCGAGTGCGGCGGCGAGGTCGGTGAGCAGTGGTGCGGGGCGGGCGTGGCTGCGGGGATCGGCGGTGATCCCCGCCGACTCGTAGGCCGAGACGATGCCGCGGTCGAGCGCTGCGGCGGTCGCCGGGTCGGGCTTCTCGCCGAGGAGCACGGCGACGAGGGTGTGGACGAACAGCGCCCGGCGCACCACCGGCCCCGACGCCAGCGCGTCGCCGGGCTCATCCCCCGGGTCGTCGCCCAGGGGGTCGTCGTTGCCTGGCCCGCCGTCGCCGGCACCGGTCTCGGTCCCGGCGTCGAGGTCGAAGGGGTTGACTCGCACCCCCGGGGCGCCGAGGTGCACGTAGGCGCCGCCGACGGTCTCCGCGAGGCGCCGGTACTCGTCTTCGGGGTCGACGACCGCGATCTCGATCCCTTGGTAGAGGGAGCGGAGCGCTTCGAGCTTGGCGAGATAGGACTTGCCCGCGCCCGAGCGCGCCAGGATGACCGAGTTGTGGTTGTCCTGAGCGAAGCGGTCCCAAGAGACGAGCCCGGTGCCACTCGTGGTGGTGCCGTAGAGGACGCCGGTCGTGGCCGACAGCTCGGCGGAGGCGAAGGGGAAGCTGGCAGCGAGCGCGTCGGTGTCGAACGCCCGGCGCTGGCCGAGGGCGTCGACCCCGAGGGGCAACGTGGTCGCCCAGCCCTGCAAGGACCGCCAGGTGGCCGGTCGGGCTTCGAGGAGCATCGACGCGCACAGGGCTCGCACCCGGGCGCACTCGGCATCCAACTGCTTCTCGTCTCCGGCATGCACGGTGAGGACGAGGCCGACCCGGAACAGCTTCTGCTCGCCCCGGGCAAGTCCGGCGGCGAGCTCGCGGGCGTCCTCGGCTGCGACCTCGACGTCAGGATCCGCGAGCCGCCCCTTGGCCGCGTCGGCGCGCCGGCCCGACTCCAGGCGGGCAAGCTGGCGTCGCAGGCGCTCGGCGGCGAGCGCGGCGGGGACCGGGTCGATGTGCAGAGCGACGTCGAGGCGTCCGGGGTGGGCGCACAGCGGCTCCAGCCAGCCCCGCCCGACCTCCCGGGGGTAGCCGGTGATGGCGAAGCTCCGGCACCAGCCGTCCCCGACGCGAAGTGCCCGGGGGTGGACCTCGACCGAGTCGGGGCCGAACGGCGTCGCCGGCTTTGCCGCTGGGCGGGGGATGCGGGAGAGCAGCTTGCTCATCGGGTGGCTCCTTTCTGCGTAGGGCTACCGGTCGGGTCGGGTGGAGTGCGATGGCGTGCGAGGGTGACCGGCTCGTCGTCAGCGGCGCCCGCGAGGGCTCCGGGCCGGGGCGGGCCCGCCGGGTCGAGGGAGCGACCGATGACACCGCTTGCGGCCACGGCGTCGAGGACCGAGAGGCTGACCCCTGCCGCGCCGAGCGCAGTCACCGCTTCGGCAGCCCGGCGCAGGAGACGCCCGGACCTATCTCCCTCGGCGCTGGCCTGTCCCGCCGGCTGGCGGAGCACGACGAGCACCTCGCGGCGCAGCAGGTCCCGGCTGGCGGCGAGACCGGCCAAGAACGCGGCGTGGTCGCGTGCGGCGCGTTCCAGTGCGACGTGGGGGAGGCCCGGTGCGGCGTCCAAGAGCGCGTCGATGGCGGGGCGGACGTCGAGTCGCTCGGCTCGCACGAGTACCTGGACCGGTTCGGCGAGTGAGCTCAAGAACCGGGCGAACCCTGCCACCAGTGCCTCTTGCTCGGCGGGGGTGCGCAGGCCGAAGGTGACTGCGCTCGCCCGGCAGATCACCGCCAGGCCGTCGGACCCGAGGTCGACCACGCCACCGGCGTCGATCCCGGCGAGCGGGAGGCGCAGCGGTGCGGGCAGCGCTGGCGGATGGGGCCCGGCCGCCTTGGCGAGGAAGCCAGGGACAGCCGGGACGCCGTCGGGTGCGGGGACGAGCCGACGGGGCGATCTGTGCTGCCGCCACGCCGCGAGCACCCACCGGTCGGCGGGGACGCCTTCCATCCGCCCGAGGGCTAGGAGGGCGGCGACGGCTGCGACGGGGACGGCGACGGCGCCGTAGGCGGCGGGCGGAACGACGTGTCGGGTGGCGGCATAGCCCGCCCACAGCACGACTGCGGCGACAGCCAGGATGGCGAGCTGGCGGGCGGTGAGGCCGGCGAGCAGCTTGTCGGGCCGGTCGACATCGGCGGGGATCCGCACCCGGCCGGTGTCCTCGGTGGGTTGCCGGCGTCCGGCGGCGGGGCTCACAGCCCGACTCCCGCGGCGAGGGCCTTGGCGCCCTTGTAGATGATCACGTCTCGGGCGACGCGGCCGATCCCGCCGCGGCCCCGGGACCCGGAGAACACGACCCGGCTCACCCAGCCGGGGATCTTGACCAGCACCCAGCACAGACACGCCGAGACGAGCAGGTCGACGACCCCGCCAGTCGACGCGATCCCCAAGTTGGACGGGCCGCCCGAGGCGAGGAACACCCGCAGCGCGGTGATCAACACCAGCGACTGGGCGACCTGGACGGCGAGCGTGCCAGAAAAGGCCCGCCACCACAGCTTGGCCAGACCCTCGGTCTGTGGGAGGGCATGGCAGACCAAGCAGATCGGCGCGGCGACCACGAGCAGGATGACCAAGGCGAGGCGCACGACGTAGGTGGCGAGCATCACCACGGCGAGCACGGCGACGACCCCTCCCAAGAGCACCACGAAGATCCCGCCCGAGGCGAGCGAGCCAAGGACCAGCTGGCGCAGCACCACCGCGGCGTTGGCCGCGTCGACGCCTTGGCCGAGCACCGCTGCGGACAGCGAGTCGGCGGTCGTGATGGCAAGCCCGGCGAGACCCAGGCTGGCGTTCACCGCTACCGCGGCGACGACGATGCGGGGGAGGACGTCACGCAGCGCGGTTCGGGTCTGGAACGTCTCGTAGCCCATGACGATCGCCCCGCCGGCCAAGACGAACAGCACCAGGAACGCGTCGGCGATCCCTTCGGCCATCCGCCACAGCTGGCCGACCCGGCTCTGGGCCGTGACGTTCGGGGTGGCGAGCAGGGTGTGGCCGAGCAAGGTGAGGACCGGGTCCAAGGCGTCGGTGACGAGGCTGCGGAACCAGTCGTCGATGGCCGCTTCGATGTGGCCGGTGATGTCGAACAGGCCCGGCGAGGACTGGGTGCCGCCGCTCACCGTCCCGCCGCTCCCCGACGTCGGCGTGCTCGGGGCGGTGGTGCCGGAAGGGCCGACCTGGATCGGTGGCGGGCCCTCGCCGGTGGTCCCCGAGCCCGACGTCCCTGAGCCCGATGTGGCAGAGCCTGACGTCTGCGAGCTCGCGGTCGTTGCCCCGGTCGTCGCAGCGGGTGCGGGCGCGCTCGGGGCGGTCGTCGTGGGCGAAGCAGTGCGAGCGGCGGTGAGCACTACTGCCGTATCGCTCGCCCCTGTCCTGCCATGGCCGGAGGACGCCGTGTGATGCCCGGCGGTGCCGAGGGCCAGGACGGCGAACACGACGCCGGCGGCGAGGCGGATCGGGTGCTTCGGTCGCCAGGCGGGGAGGCGTCGCATCAGCCGCCGCCGACGAGGGAGGCGAGGATGGACACGATGAGCGGGGCGAGGACGGCGAGCGCGTAGCCGACGGCCGCGGACTTGAGGGCGGTCTTGGCCTTTTCGACCTGTCCGGGGTCCCCGCCGGCGGTCAGGTAGCGCAGCCCGCCGATGGTGAGGAACAGCGTGGCGACCCCGGCCAGGATCCCGACGATCCAGGTGGTGAGGTTCGAGATCAGCCCGCTGAGCGTCTGGGTGCCCCCACCGGCCGCGTAGGCCGGCGAGGCGAGCACCACGGCGAGGGCACCGGCGAGCAGGCCGGCCACGACCAGACGTCTCGCCATCTGCCGCCCGGGTCGTCGGCCGCCCGAGTGGACGGCGGCAGGGGTGGTCCCGTCGGCGCCTCGAGCGGTCGGTCTCCCGGCGGCCTGTGTGGCTGCCTGTCTTGCGGCGGGCGCTGCGTGGGTGGGTTGTGTGGAGGTGGGTTGTGTGCGGGAGCGATGTGTCGTGGTGGCCTCCTTGGTCGGCTCCCCGGGCGCTGGACCGGGGTGGGGTCGGGGGTCGCCCCGGTGGTCCGGTTCGGACCGGGGTGGGCACTCTCACCTCCTCGGTGGTGGGCTCGAGCGACGCTTGCCCGGTCGCCGGTCCGCTGGCCGGCCGTGCCGGGGGCGACCCCTACTAGAAGAACAAGGGGTCTCGGCCGCTTTTCCAACAAAATCGAACGGCTCGTACCAGTCCGAGTTCAGGTAGTCGCGCAGCTTGACCTCGGCGCGGCTTCGACGCATCCGGCACGTCTCGTAGTCGAGGCCGAGGTCCTCGGCGATGGCGGCGAGGTTGGCGCCCTCGAGGCGGGTGGTGGCGATCAGCTCGGCATCGGTGGCGCTGACCACGTCCGCAGCGACGGCCCGGGCGAGGACGATGTCGGGATGCCCCCACGGCCGGGGTGGTGCGGCTGAGACCGGCTCGGCGCCCGGCCCGGCTCGCTCGGCCAGCTCGGCCCGGAGCAGCCGGGCGGCGCCGGTGCGGGCCAGCCAGCACAGCCAGGACGCCAGGCGGGCCCGGCCCGGGGTGGCCCTGGCCACGGCGGCCAAGAACGCGGCGAGAGCTTCGGCCTCGATCTCGTCGGCCTTGTCCGGACAGGCTTGGGTCAGCGCCCAGACCGCCCGGCGCAGCCCGGGCAGGAGCACCCCGGCCAGGCCGACGCTCCAGCGGCCGCCTTCGGCCTGGGCTCGGGCGACGAGCTCGCCGACGATGGCGTCGCGGATGGCGAACGGCGTCGACGGGTGCAGCAGCCGGGCTTTCAGCTCGCCGAGGGGGACTGGCCGGTCGGGCAGACCAGGGAGGCCGGTGCCGTCCAGGGCGAGGGGGCGCGGGCCGGTCGTGAGGAGATCGAACGTCTTCTCCAAGGTGTCGAACGGCGAGTCGGTGAGGATGCGGCGAGGGCACATGGGCGGCTCCTTTGCTGAGGTGGGCGGCCATCGCGCCACGCAGGTGGACCCGGATCAGTCCCGGATCGCTCCCACTTCGCCTGTCCCCACCGACCTCCCGCACGCGGGACCCATGCGGGACCTCTCCGCGGAGTCGAGCGCGTCGGTGCAGGTCAGCGCGGTGGGACTTGCTCGTCCCGAGAGGTGGGACCTGCCGCGGGACTCAGAGGCTCGGACGCCGCCAGATTTTTCTGTCCCGCCGCTTGCGTCGCCCTGGTCCCGCGGGTGGGACCTCGACTCCCGCGCTTTGTCTGCACCCGAGGTCCCACATCTGGGACTAGTCCCACCCGGTCGGGATGCCTTCTCCCGGCGGGCCGGGACTACCGGGGTTCGGCGATGCGGTAGCGGCGGGGCGAGTCACCCACAAGGACCACCTCGCCACGCGCCGCCATGGTCGCGAGCGAGTTCGAGATGGCACCCTGGGAGCGGTCCAAGGCCTTGCCGAGCGCGGCCGGCCCGAAGGACTCGCCCGGGCGGGCGGCGAGGTAGTCCCGCACGAGAGAGCCCAGCTCGCCCCGCCCCAGCCGACCAGCCGCCGCGAGAGGCTCGGGGGTCTCCTCGCCAGCGGCGGGAAGAAGCTCGCCGCCGCCGGGCTCGTCGCCGGGCTCTCCGCCGAGCGCTCCGCCGGTCACGTCGGCGGCGGCAACCTCGGGCGTGGCCACCGCCGACCAGCGGTCCGGGGCTCGCCGTCCGGCCTCCCGGCCGCCCGAGGTACGGCGCACCGAGCCGGCCGCCTCCAGCGCGGCGAGCCGTTTTCCGGCGGTGGACTGGCCGATCCCGAGGGCGTCGGATAGCTCCGCCGAGGTGACCTCGGGGCGGGCGGTAAGGCCGTCGAGGATTTCGTCGTCGGTGATCTGCAGCGGGCGTGCCATGGTGGCTCCTTCGGGGTCGAGTGGGCTCTTCCTCGAAGGACCTACCTCCATCTCCGAGCCCACCTCAAGGCCAAAGAGAGGGTTCTCGAACCCCGTCGACGGCCGAAAGAACCGGCGTACGCGAGAGGGATTTTGTTGGATACAGGGGCCGTACCCCCTGTTCTTTAGATGACGCTTGTCCGGTCCTGGGCCGCCCATGACCACGACCACCACCCCCCGCTGTCCCTCCCGACCCGACCGACCCGATGTGCCGCTCGCTATCTGGCCGGTCGCCCAGACCACCGCCCAGTGGCAACGGGCCGGCCGCTACCTGCCGGCCTGCACCGCGCACCCCGGAAAGATGCTCCCCGAGCTCGCCCGGCGCATCGTCACCGAGTACTCGAAGCCCGGCGCTCTCGTCCTCGACCCGCTGGCGGGGATCGGCACCACCCTCGCCGAGGCCGCTCTGCTCGGCCGGCGCGCCGTCGGCGTCGAGCTCGAGGACCGCTGGGTGGCCCTCGCCACCCAGAACCTCGACCACATGCTCGACGGCGGCCACAGGCACCTCGCCGAGGTCCGCCAGGGCGACGCCCGACGGCTGCCCGAGCTGCTCGGCGACCTCGCCGGACAGGTCGACCTGATCGTCACCTCACCGCCGTACGCGTGCGACGCCGGGGTCATCGACAAGCGGGCGTGGCTGGCCGGCCGGCGCCTCTGCCCGGACGACACCCTCAACTACTCGACCGATCGGGCCAACCTCGGCCACGCCCGCGGTCCGGCCTACGAGACGGCCATGGCCGAGATCTACGCCGCCTGTCACGCCGTGCTGCGACCCGGCGGCCATCTCGTCGTGGTCACCAAGAACACCCGAAGGAAGGGCCGCACCCTCGACCTGGCCGGGCTCACCGTCGCGCTCGCCACCGCGGCAGGGTTCACCTACCGCCAGCACGTCATCGCGCTCCACGCTGCCATCCGCGACGGCGACCTCGCGGCCCGGCCGTCGTACTGGCAGATGACCCAGATCCGCCACGCCCGCCAGCGCGGCGAGCCCGCCCACCTCGTCGCCCACGAGGACGTCACCGCCTACGCCAAGAACCAGGAGACCGCCGATGCCCGCTGACCTTCCCCTCTCGGTCTGGCCCACCGCGCAACGCAACGCCCGCTCGCAGCGCAAGGGGCGGTACGTGGAGATCTCCGGCCACCACCCGGCCAAGATGCTCCCCGCCATCGCCCAGCGGGCCATCGCCACCTACACCAAGCCCGGCGACCTCGTCCTCGACCCGATGGCCGGGATCGGATCCACCCTCGTCGAGGCGGTCCATCTCGGCCGCGACGCCCTCGGCGTCGAGTACGAGCCGGAGTGGGCCGACCTCGCCACGGCCAACCTCGCCTACGCCCGCTCGAACGGCGCGACCGGTCACGGGGAGGTCGTCTGCGGCGACGCCCGCCACCTCGGCACCGTCGTCGACCCGGCCGTGCGCGGGCTCGTCGCCCTGGTGCTCACCTCCCCGCCGTATGGGCCGTCCCTGCACGGCCAGGTCACCGCCCGACCCGGGCAGGGCATCACCAAGAGCCACCACCGCTACTCGACCGACCCGGCCAACCTCGCCCACGTCGGCCTCGACGGCCTCCTCGACGCCATGGGGACCATCCTCGCTGGCTGCGCCCGCCTTCTCCGCCCCGACGGCGTCGTCGCCATGACCGTGCGGCCGTGGTGGCGCGCCGGGCAGCTCGTCGACCTCCCCGGGGCCCTCGTTCGAGTGGCCGAAGCATCCGGGCTGGTGCTCTACGAACGTGACGTCGCGCTGCTGGCTGGGCTGCGCGACGAGAGGCTCGTGCCCCGCAGCTCGTTCTTCGCCCTCGAGCAGGTCCGCAAAGCCCGAGCCGCCGGCGTGCCCCGCTTGGTCACCGCCCACGAGGATTTTCTGGTGTTCCGGCTGGCCCGGACCGTTGGCGACCGGAACGGAACGGCAACCCAGCAGAGGGGGGCCAAGTGATCCTGGTGCCCCGGATCCTTCTTCTGCCGCAGGCCTTGACTTCCTCGGCGGAGATGTGGCCTCCTCCAGTCGAGCCCCCAACCTCGGGGAATCTCCGACATCTACGAACCGGGAGGAAGGCCGAGCAGCCATGTGGGAGCGACATGTCACGGACGCCACAAGATCCTCGGCGACCTTCACCCGTTGCGCCCACCGGCCTGGCACCGCGGTGCGCTCCCCAAGGATCGACGGCCGCTCCGCCCCCGAAGCGGCCGGCCGCGCCGAAGGTGGACGCTCCCGCTCGGGGCGGGGAGGGGCGGCGGTGACCGAGCAGCTCGTGAGTCAGCAGGAGGCGGCCCGAATGGCCGGGTGCAGCAAAGACACCATTGTCAGGGCTCGCAGGAACGGCCGGTTCCCGAACGCCCGGCTCCGGGATCATCGCTGGACGATCCCGACCGATGATCTGCTCGCCGCCGGCCTGTACCGACCCGCCGATCAGGACGCATCGGCTCTATCAGCGGCGGAGGACGTGGGCCGGCCGACGGTGCCGATCGCAGTGGAGCTGGCCCGCGCCCTGGCCCGGGTGGCGGCGCTGGAAGATCTCGTGGCCCGCCAGGACGACCAGCTGGAGTTCCTGCGGCAGTTGACCGTCGAGACCCTCTCCAAGCGGGGTGCGGACTGATGGCCCGGCCGCTCAGCGGCGGGCTGCGCTTCCAGCGCGGACGGTGGTGGGCCAGCGTCCCGGACAAGGCGGCCACCTCGGGCCGGCACTACGAGTCCTTCCTCGCCGAGGACGACGCCCGGGCCTGGCTGGCCCAAGCGGTCCCGGCCGTGCGAGCCGGCCGCTCCTTACCCGATGCAGAACGATTCCGTACCACCAAGCCCGCCCGGCGGACCAAGACGTCGGCCAAGCCGGCACCGGCCAAGATCCAGCCCGACGTTGCCTCGGTGGCCAAAGCTTGGATGAGCGCGGCCTACGAAGATCTGCGCCGCGGTGGCCCTGACCGAGCCGAGCGGGTCCGTCGCATCGTCGACGGCTACCTCGTCCCATGGTTCGCCCCGCGCACCGCGGCCATCTCCGAGCTCAGCTACCTGATGGCGCACGAGTGGGTCCTCCACCTGATCGGGCGCCAACAGACCGCCACATCCTCGACCCCCCGGGCTGAGCTGAATCTGCGGACCCAGGTGGACCCCGAGGCCACCGAGCTGTCGCTCGCCGAGGCGGCAAGAGCTGCGGGGGTGAGCGTGCCGACCGTCCGGCGCCGCTGGCGCGACGGCCGCCTGCCTGGCGCCTACCGCGATCTGCACGGCCAGATCCGCGTCCCTGTAGCCGCACTCAGTGCCATCGCCACCAAGCAGCGCCATCCGATCGGCTTGTCGCGCAGCTACGTCGCCGACGCCCTGTGGGTGCTGCGCCAGGTGCTTGCGTTCGCCCGGGCCAACGGGCTCTTCCCGGCTGGCTTCGATCCCACGGAAGGCCTCGAAGCCCCGGCCCCTGACCCGGCCGTCGCTCGTACCCGAGCGCCTCGCGCCCAGCCTCGGCCGCTCACCCTGCCCGAGTGTGCCCGAGTCGCCGCACACCTCCATCCGGTCCATCAGACGGTGTTCTGGCTGCAGCGCATCATGGGCCTGCGTATCTCCGAGGCCTACGGGATCGTCGTGTCCGACGTGGTCGACCTCGGCGGCATCGGCATGCTCGCCGTCCAAGGCCAGGGCGGGCGCACCTTCAACGTCCGTGACAACCACGGCAAGGTCGCCGCTGTGCCGCACAAGCAGACGACGAAGACCTCCGCGGGCTCGCGGGTTCTCGTCGTCCCCGAGAAGATGATGGAGCTGTTCCGAGTCGTGATCGAGGCCTTCCACACCGACCCCGACAGTGGCGAGGTCGACGCGTCAGCCCGACTGGTGCCCGGTATTCACCTGATCGACCGCGCCGGCCAGGCTGGCTATGTCGGAGCCCTCGAAGATGCCCTCGTTGCCGAAGGGCTTGGCTCCGCAGACCTCGGGTTTCGGGTCTCGTCCCATCTGCTGCGCAAGAGCGTGGCCACCGACCTCGCCTGGCAGGCCGGCATCGAAGACGCGGTGCGACGCCGGTTCATGGGACATCGGGCCGGCGACGACGTCTTTGGACGGATCTATACGCTCGACCACCCCGAGGTGGCCCCCTTGGTCAAGGTCGCCGGGGTGCTCGACGAGAAGATCACCACCGTCGGCACGCTGTTGACCCCGACTACCCGACCGGTGTATTGGGGCAAAGCCAACCCGCTCCTCGCCCGGGTCGACCACGTCAACACCACCCTCGCCGCAGCCGGGTGGCAGGTCGACCTCGGCAGCACGGAGGACCCGCTGTGCGACGCGGAGCAGGCCGCGGCCGAGCTTGGCATCTTCGTCACCACCGCCCGGCGGTGGATGGCCGATGGCACCCTGCGCAGCATCGTCGCCCCCGACGCCCAAGGAGTTCCCCGACGCTTTGCCCGGCTCAGCGAGGTGTGGGCCTGCCGGGACCGCCTCGCCGATCGCGTGTTGCTGCCGGACCTGGCCGAGCAACTAGGCGTCCGCTATCACGAGCTCTACCACACCATGCGCGGCCTCGGTCTCGTCCTCGACCGGCACCCCACGACCGGGGAGTACGAGGTCACTCCCGCGGCCGCCGACGCGATGCGTGCCGAGCTGGACCGGGTCCGGGCGCTGCACCGCCGTTCCATGAAGCTCGCCGCCGCGGCCAGGCGGCTCAAAGTGGCACTTAGCACCGCCGGGGTCTTGGCCGGCAACGGCGGTCTTGAGCTGGATCCGGAGACCGATAGCAGCGGCGCCCGCTTCGTCACCCGAGCCTCCGTCGAGCAGTGTTGGATCGCCCGTAATGCCGCCCAACGACGCAAGGCAGAACCCGCGGTCGGTGTCCCGATCGCCGAGGTGGCCCGCTTCACCGGCCACAGCACCGCCGAGCTAATGGACCTCGTCCACGCCGGCATACTTGAACAGGTCGCCGGCCGGCGAGCTGTTCAGCTCACCGCCGGCCCTCTCCGCTCGTGGATGGCCAGCCGCGATCCCGGCGGCACGAGCGCCGGCACCGACAGCGAGGACTCTGGATCGGAGCTTCGTCCGGCGGCTGACGGCACGATCGTGGCGTTCGCGCCTCCTACGAGCCGACACGAGACAACGGGAAGAAGCGAGCGGCGCCCGTGAGTCCGTACAACGCTTATCGGGACGGCAAGATCCACGTCTGCGATCGGCCGTGCGACACCTGCGTATTCCGGTCCGGCAACCTGATGCGCCTCGAACCGGGCCGACTCGCTGCCATGGTCGCCGAGGCCAAAGCTGACGAGTCGGCCATCATCTGCCACTCGACCCTCTACCACGAGGACATCGACAATGCCGTGTGCCGTGGCTTCTACGACCGGCACCCCACCCAGCCGCTCCAGATCGCCGAGCGCCTGGGCCTCGTCGAGTTCGACCGGAGCCGGTCGCTTCCCGTTGTTGACCGAGATCGAGCCGGTGGCTTGCAGGAGTCCGATAGCTGAACCCTCGGCGAGCGGCAGTCAAGCCGTGGGAAAATGAACGCTGTGACCGAAGCCGCCGATCCGGCGCCGACGAGCTTGCCGGCCCGCAACCCTGACTGGGCTGCGATCTTCTCCCAGCACTACCCGGTCATGTACGCGGCGGCCGCGTCGGTCCTCAAGGGGCAGACCGCACTCGGGGTCGACGCCGACGACATCGTGTCCATCGCCCTTCGTGAAGCAATCGCAAAGGGACTTCCTGCTGAGGTGGAACAGCTTCACAGCTATCTGGCACGAATCGCTCGCCTTCGTGCCGTCGACGTCCTCCGGCGCCGAAAACACCAGGCCGACGAGCCGCCAGATCCCGCAACCGAGTCGCCGGCACGCATCATTCCGGACGGGCCCGAAGAGCTCGCGGTGCAGTCCGAGCTGGCGTCTGAGATGGCGGCCCAGCTCGACGGACTTCCTGAGCGCGAGCGCATCGCCCTGGAGAGCACCGTCATGCGGGACCGCCCCCGAGACGAGGTCGCCGCCGTCCTTGGGGTCACGCCCCAGCGGGTGTCTCAGCTCGTAAGCGCGGCACTCCGGCGTCTACGGCAGCTTCCCGCTTTCGCAGATGGGCCACCGTTCGACACCGAAGAGAGCGGGGGGTCAAATTACCCCTCCGCGGGAACGAGACCATGATCGATCCGTCAGACCAGCTCGACGACCTCGTTGAAGGCTTCTTGGCCCATCTAGAAGGGGAAGGATCTCCACCGGACCTGACCGACCTGCCCAGCGACGTACGCGCCGAGGCCGAGGCCCGCTTCGAGATGCTTCGAGCGGCCCAGGGCGTCCTTGTCGGATCGTCCGGTTCAGGAGCCGGCCGGATCGCCGCCCGGTTCGGGCTGGATCGAGCCGGTCAACAGATCGAGATTGCCGGCGCCAAGGTTAAGCGGCTTCGCATGTCGAAGAAACTCCAACTGGCCGACGTCGCTCTCGGGGTGCAGAAGTCTGGCGTCACACTCAGTAGCGCCCAGCTATTCCGAATCGAGACGGCGGTGGCCCTACCCCTGGACCAGCCAATCGTCACGGCCCTCGTCGCCGTCTTGAACTGCTCGGTCGCCGATCTGGAGACGGTTGACACCAGCGACCTCAGCCCGGTGCGGGCGTTCCTCGATTCGCCAGAGTTCCACGAACTAATCGCGAGCTGGGCCGCCGAACATGACCAGGACGCCGAAAGCACCGCGCGCCGCGCCGGAGAGCAACTCCTCGCCGCCCATTACCGGGCGCAAGACGTGACCGATGAACAGCTGCGCGAGATCCTGCGGGCCATCCTCCGAAATCTCGATGGCCCATGAGCACACCGCGGCACGTCGATCGACTCCTGGGGGCCATCCCCGCCGAGGCAAAGCGAGACCTTGCCGACAGCCCGGAAGTCGGTATCCAACTCCACTTCTCCCTGACCATCGAAGCCGCCCCGTCGTTCGAATCCTGGGGTAACGGAGGATGGTGCGACGGCAGCTCGATCACCGACGCCGGCATCATCCTCTACCGGCCAACCAGCAACCGGCGCGAGAACTTCACGCTCCTGCACGAACTCGCCCACCACCTCATCGCCAATGACGACGCCTGCCTCAACTGGCTAGCCGACCGGCCCGAGCCCCTGCGCGAACTAGAGCAGCTGTGCGATCACCTCGCCGCCGACCTCCTCATCCCGAGACAGTTGATCGACACCGCCCTGGCCGGTCGACCGCCCTCCGCCGCAACGCTAGACCGCCTCTACGGTCTGTCCCAAGGCTCTCGATCAGCCTGCGCGGTGGCCCTGGCACAGCGGCTGCCCTGCGACGGGTTCGTCGCCCTCGTCGACACGACGACCAGCAGCATCTTCTTTTCGGCCCGGGCCCGTGACACGCGGCCGTATGCGTGGAAGGGCGACCCTGTCCCTGCCGGCCACCCGCTCCGCCTCGCACCCGTCCCCGAGAAGGCCGTGACCTGGTGGCCGTACCCCGACGACGAGCACCGCCAGTTCTATCTGTCTGCCTTGGCGGAGGGCGATCTCGTCTACGCGGTCTTCGCCGAGAACGACCTGTGGAACGCGGCGAAGCTGCACTTCTCCGACGTCGGACGGCCGGACCGGGGCTATCACGGCACCATCAAGTGCCCGACCTGTGGCTATTCGGGTAACACGCGGTGGTGGCCCCACGACGTCTGCGGCGAGGGAACCTGCCCCAAGTGCGGGGAGTGCGGTTGCGATCGCAGGGCCCGTCAGCAACGGATGGGCCGTTGTCGAATCTGCACCGTCAGCGTCTTGGAGCACCTGCTCGTCGACGACGTCTGTCCGGGATGCCGGTAACGCCAAGCTTCCGGTCGCCCGTGCATTGCCCGATGAAGAACCGCGGCCGCATCTACTTCGCTCCGATCGCCTTTCGATAGGCCGTCTCGGCCCGCGCGCGCTGGACGAAGGCACGAAGCGGAGATACGTCGATTCCGCAGGGCTCGAAGACCTCCGCACTGAGCATCGCCGTCAGCTCGACCATCGCCCTCGTGACGGTGAGCGCCCGGCCATCGGGCTCGGGGCGCGCTTTGACGTGGGTCATCCAAGGACCGACCTCGAAGTAGGTGTTGAACAGCCAGTAAGTCGGGTGTGCCCCCCAGGTGGAAAGCGTCCGATACAGGAAGTGGTAAACGGTGTCCCAGTTGCCTCCGCCGACGCCCTTTGCTTCGGCCCAGGGCCCGATTCGGACGGCCATCGTCTCGAAGGTGATCTCCTCCTCCGGAACCCCGCTCACTGCGTCGTCGAGGCTGGTGAGATCAACCTCGACCTCCATCACGTCGGGGACCGTGGGTACCGGGCGCAGCTCGACGTTCGTTCCCTTCGCCGCATTGCGGGCCGAGATCTTCTCGTTCGTTGCGATGGCGGCGTCGTGGCGCGCTTGTGCGTCTGCTTGACGGGACTTGGCGCGGTCAATCGAGGCCTTGAGGTTCCCCTCCATCGTGCGCATGTTCTTGCGATAGGACCCCTGCAAGATGTCGAGGGCATCGTCGCGACCGAAGAAGATCCACGTTGCGGTCAGCCAGGTCTCTAATAGTGCCCGGCCGACAAGCGCGGCCACGAGGTCGTTGTCGGTCTGGCGCAGATGATCGAGCTCGTCGAGGAGCACACAGCAGTGGGCCAACCCCGCCATGGCGTACGAATCGGCTCGCCGGTCGCCGTCGGGTCTCATCACGGCGGCGTTCGACGCCACGGCGTCACGCACGAACGTGACTACCAGGTGCAGGTCACTATCGACGGGATCGGTTGGCATCACTTGGTCCTCTACAGCCGGGATATCTTGCGTTCGGTCGCTCGCTTCATGGCATGCTCATCCCGGTTCCGCCGAAGCCGGTAATACCACTCGGCCACCTGCGGACTGTGGCGGCGCAGCCGGTAGCTGTGGTCCTGTACGGCCCGGCAGTCGGCGACGGTCACCAGGGAGGGATCTGCCGCACCCTTCTCCCACAGCGCGTCGGCCATGGTCTCCACCCGTGCCTTCTGCACCCCCGCTGCCCGGTGGGAACGAATGAGCTCCATGGCGTCAAGGAAGGCCGGCTGTGAGGGTAGGAACAACATGATCAGGTAGCCGGCCAGGCTCACGTGGGCGACGACACCCATGACGATGCCGGCGATGAACCAGGCCCACGCGGCCACCGTGAGGACTTGGGCGTAGTTCTGGTGGGCGCGGCGGCTCCATGCGGCGCTGGCCCGCTGGCAGAGCACGACGTTGAGCGGCCACGGTGCCTTGGTGGTGTCGGCGTACCAGTCCTTCTTCTTGGCCCGTGCCTCGCCGGTGATGTGGTCGGAGGCATCGATGATGTCCTCGTGCCCGAGGGGTCGCCCGGCCAACGCCTCGTGCCAGGGGAGTCCGAAGACCTCGGTGTCGAACTGTTCTTGTGCGGTGACCCCGTCGTGCATCTTCGTGTCCTCGGCCTTGCCGAGGAAGGTTCGACCGGCCAGGACCCACAGGGCCGCCAGGGCGGCGACCCAGGCGGCTGCTTGCGGCAACCAGAACGTGATGACGGGTGCAGCCAGGGCGAAGCCGAGCGTGCCGACGACCCGGACGAGATGCCACTTCTTTGCCACCCCGTAGTACCAGGTGGCGGCGCAGAGCAACTCCATCATGTCGTCGTCGTTCTGTCGCTCGGCGATTGGCCGACGCGGCTCCGGGCCGGACGGCTGGTCGGCGTCGGTGGGCAGGGTGGTCACGGCCGCGGCATCCGCCAGCCGAACAGCTCACGCCACTGCTCGACAGCGGAGCGCTCATGGCCATCGCCGGCCAGATCGATCGCCTTTTCAGCCACGGCGAGCGCATCGGTGAGGGCCCGGGACGCCGCTGATCGCTGCACGGTCGACATCGTGTTGACATCGGGGCCGAGCCCAGCAGGGTCTGGCCACGAGTCGTGGACCTGCTCGACGGCGGTGGCCAGGAACCACCGGACCTCTTCGGGGTATTCGCCGAAGGGCTCCAAGACGATGCCCTGGGCCATGACCTCCAGGAGGAACGATGGGTTGACGGGCTCGTCGAGGTGACGGTTCATGCCCTTGATCATCTTCACGAACGGCACGAACTTGCCGTTGCAGGCCGTGTTCTTGGCCGTGCTCAGTTCGTGGTGGATGCGGGGATTGGTGGAGATCCAGCCACCGGTCCGGGTGTCGGGAATCTCGTACCCGCCGCCCTCGCGGTCGAAGGCGGGGACGATGTCGAACGACATGATCTCCTCCTCCTTGCCGAAGCCCACGACACAGGCCATCTGGTCGACGTAGACGTCCGGGTACTTCGGTCGAAGGACCGACGCCAGCTCCCCGAGCACGGCCGTCGGACCGTACTGGCGGAGGGGGGCTTGGGGGCCGTCGCCGTCGATCACGACGAAGATGTCGACGTCCTTCAACTTCTTCGTCTTGGTCTCACGTCGGTAGCTGCCGGTGAGGAAGTCCTCCTCGAGGGTCCAGCTTTCCCGGACGTGATCACGGATCTCGTGGTGCCGGCGGACGGCGAGATCCTGCTCGGTCTTGCCGATCTCCAAGGTGGACTTCAGCTTGGTGAAGGCATCATCGACGTAGCCCATGGGGCTCTCCTCTCGGGGCTTGTTGTGTTAGTGCAGGTAGCGCAGGGATGCAGCGGCGTGCGGCCCTGATGCCAGGGTCCCGAAGGTGCTGCTGCGCAGCCCGGCGGTCGAGGCCCTCGTGCCGGGGGACCAGCCCGGCTGGGTGCTATGCACCCCCCGGTAGGTACAGAACAGTTGGAACCGGGTCCCCGCCGGGACCGCGGCGATCTTCGCCCGGTACTTGGCGAGCGACGCCGTGCTGGTGGTGAAGACGGCGTCGTCGATCACGTCGGCGGTGTAGCGAACAGGGAACTCGAACACTGGCACAACCGTGCCGTCGGGCCGGTGGCATTCGAGGATGACCTCGTTGAGGGACTCTTCCTTGATCCAGGCGGCGATGGCGCTGGCATCTCGTGAGAAGTCCCACGAACCGTTCGACAGGGGGATCCTGAGGTGGCCGAGGATCTCGGAGATAGATCCGAGAACGGCGTCAGCGAGGTAGGTCGCCGTGTGGGTCCGGGTGTAGGTGGTCGTGGAGGTGGAGGTCGAGGTGGTCATGAGCGGTCCTGGCTGAGTCGGCGGGTTAGGGCGTCGAGGTCGAGAAGCTCCGCGCTGGCGGTGCTCTTGACGGCCGCCGAGGGCGCGGTCTCGGTGGAGAGGTGATCGGAGTCGGCGACCGCTGCGGTGATATCGGCGTTGAGCGGCTCGGGGGCCGGTAGGTGGACTCTCCACGTTGAGGCAGAGGACCCACCGGGCACGGGACCGAGGTTTTCTTCGATGGAGATGGCCTCGACACCTGAGACGGTGTAGATGCTGAGGTGGACCGGGTCGGCCACGAGCACGACCGGGCTCTTTTCGAGGTGCCGTGCCGCGACCAGACGGGGACCGATGATTACGGCAACGCCGAAGGCATCCAAGATGTCGGTTCGGTCGATGGCCGCGGACCGGTCCAGGGTGTCGGCGATCAGCTCCACGATGACGGCCCACGCCTCGTCGGCGCGCCTGGCCGGGGAGGCGGCGATGTCCCTACGCCGGAGCATCGGTTGCCTTGCGCTTGGCTCGAGCAGTGGCTGCCCCGACGAGGTCGGCGATCGTGAGGAGGTTGGGGTCGAGGACGGTCTCGGTCCGCTGCTTCATGGCGTTGGTCACGACCTTGCGGACCTGGCGGCCATCGAGGCCAATGAGCGAGGCCGCAGCATCGGCGAGCTCCCGGGTTTTCCCGAGATGGGCGAGCTTCGGGTACTTGACCCCAAAACCAGCCAGGGTCGTCTGGAGGATGGTGACGATGGCGTCGCGATCCGGGAGCGGGACGAAGATGGCGTCGTCCGCCCGGGACTTGAAGGCTTCGTCCAGGTCGTCGGTGAAGTTCGAGGTGGCGACGGTGATGATGTGGGGGTGCTCGGCGGTGTTCAGGTCGAGGGCCGTCAACACGGCGTCGGTCGCCCGGTGGACATCGACCGGGTTGGCGGAGAGCGACGCGGTGCTGCGGGCCACGCACATCGCCTCCACCTCGTCGAGCAGGACCACGGTCGGCTTTCCGTCGTCGGCCAACGCCGGGACGTGGTCGCAGAGCAGTTGCATGACCAGCTGCTGGCTCTGCCCGTGTTCGGCCGACATGAGGCCGTGCGGGTTTATCTCGATGAGACGCACCTTCCCTCCGGGAACGACGGGGCCGAGCTCGTCTGCGAGCCCGCGGGCGAGGGTGGTCTTCCCGGTGCCGGGCGGGCCGTAGAGAAGGGCAAGCCCGTGAAGCGCGGTGGTCGTGAACGGAAGCTCAGGGCGAAGCCGCAGGCCGAGCAGCGCCGTGCGAAACAGGCGGTCCTTCACCTCCTGGTCCGTGATGATCGAGGCCCACAGACCCTCCGCCCTGGCGGTCGGCCGTAGCTCGTTGATGACGATGCACTCTTCCACCTTCACCGGCGATCTCCTCGTCCATCGTCAGAGCATCCACCGCGGACTACACGGATGGAACTACAGTGATGGGATTCTACCAGGCGACTGTCAGCGGCTCTCCCGAGCCGCAGGGCGTGACTAATCACCCTCGCTCCGCTTTTGCCGCTCGCCAGTTGCTTGCTCGTATCCACACTGGGGTGTCGAGCCAGCCGGACGAAACGAAAGGCCGGGAGGGCAACCCTCAGCAGCGTGAACCCCGGTACCGGGTCATCACGGCCGATCACCGGGCAATGGCGGGCCAGCCGCCAAGGCTGCACCATGTCTGACCAGCCCTTTCGTCCGTGGCTCAGCGATGACGGACATACCCTTCCCGTACGATGTCCGTAGGGGAGCACCTGTCTGTCACCGGGCCGGCGCTCGACAGCTCATCGGTGGTCGAGTGGGGGACATGCACAGTGGAAGACACGGCAGACAGAGGAAGTCCAGGGGGAAGGACAGTGGCTGATAACCCGACGGCGTGCGCCGGTCCGCCCGGTCCCGTCATGGACGAGATTCGACGCGAGGCCGAGAAAGTCCACGAGGCGGCAACCTATGCATCGGAGACCCAGTTCGAGTACGCGAAGAACTGGCGCCGGGTGGACCGATGGCTCGGGAGCGCCTCCGCCGCACTCGCAGCAGTCGCAGGTGTCGGCGGACTTTCCCAGGTGTTCACAGCCAAGTGGGCGGGACTCATCGCCGTCTTGGCAGCGCTCGTGGGAGCGGTTGCTGCGTCGATCAGCGCACCGAAGACGAAGGAGAAGGCGTCGGTCGCTGCCAACTCCTACCGTGCCTTGCAACAGGATGTCCGCATCTTCCTACGGATTGACCTCGGGACGATGTCCAGCGAAGACGCCCGCCAGAAGCTCCAGGAGCTAGTGGACCGTCTCCAACAACTCAGCCGCGAGGCTGAAATCCCTTCCAAGAGGGCATGGGAGCGGGCCCGGGCACAGATCGAGGGCGGCTCACAAAAGTACGAGAACGAGCAGTAAGTGGCACTCACGGCCGCTCAGGCATTCGACTCGTTCCACGTCACGATCAGTGCGACCGATGCGCAACGTGCCGACATCACGAGCAAGCGGCAGGCAACCGAGACGTATCTTCGGGCAGCGTTCCCGTCAACGAGCACGGTGCCGTTGAAGCGGGTCATTCTCATCGGGTCGGCGGCTCGAGGAACCATCATCCGACCAGTCAACGATCTCGACGTCATGGCGGAGTTCATCGATAAGGATCGGGTATTCGAGCAATACCGCTACGACTCCGGGGCGTTCCTGCAGCGGATTCGTTCCGCTCTGAACGCCAACACCTCGATATCCAAGATCGGCGCTCGGGGTCAAGCGGTCCGTCTTTTCTACGTCAACGGTGCTCACGTGGACATCGCTCCGGTCTTCCCGTGGAGCACGGGTGGGTTCGGGTTGCCACGAGGTGACGGCGGGTGGATGACCACGGACCCCGAGGTGCAGGGTTCATGGTTCACGCAACGCCGGTCAACGGTCGGTACCAACCTCACGCCCGTATGCCAGCTCGTGCGCCGGTGGAACAACGTCCACTCACATCGATTTGACTCCTTCCATCTCGAGGTGATGGCGGCCAGCATGTTTTCCACGGTGGGGTCGGACCATCGAGATGCGCTCAAGTCGTTCTTCGAGTGGGGCTACCGATGGATCAATGTGAACGATCCAGCTGGACATTCTGGCAACCTCGGTGATTACCTCACCCAAGCGGAGCTGAGGGCCATCAACTCTCGGTTTACCGAAGCTCTGGACCGTGCACGGCGTGCGATCGCTGCAGAGGGGCGAGGCGACCACACCGAAGCGAAGCGCCTTTGGCGCATCGAGTTGGGTGATGAGTTCCCAAGCTAAATCTGGTGCGACACTCTCCCGCGAGCGGGCGTTCGAGGAGCTGCGAGGCAACCTGGAGCTGACGGGACCCCAGGAGGAAACTGTCGCCACCCGCCAGAAGAATGTCCGGGCGGCCGCCGAGCGCCAACTCACGGTAACTGACAGCTTCCTGAGCGGGTCCTATCGCCGCCAAACCTTGATCAGCCCGCTCAAGCAGGCTGACGTTGACATCGTCATCGTGCTCGACAGCAGCTACAAGAGTCGAGGACCACGAGCAGTCCTCGAACTTGTGCGTCAATCCCTCCTTGACGATTACAAGAAGGGAACCAAGATAAGTCGCAATGGGCAGGCCGTGACGATCGCGTTCACGGACTTCATCGTCGACGTGGTCCCAGCATTCCCACGTCCGTGGTGGGCGTGGGACACGTCGGGCCTGGACATCTGTGATTCCGGCCGCGATCGATGGATCACGACGAACCCAAAGCGGCATGTCGAAATCTCGGCTCGAGCGAACCGTGCCCACGGTGGGCAGCTCGTTCCCCGTATCAAACAGTTGAAGGCATGGAACCGCAACGTCGGAGATCCACTCCACTCCTTCCATCTCGAAGCCCTGGCGTGGTCGATCTTTGGCACGTCCCGGTGGTGGTACAACTCGCAAGCATCCGATTGGGCGGGTGGTCGGTACTTCTTCAAGAAGGCCTACGACAAACTCAGCATTCCGCTCGCCGATCCTGCAGGTACCGGAAAGGATGTAGCGGCCTACCTTCATGGCGATGCCTTACAGGCGGCTCGAAGTAAGGTCCACACCGCCTTCGAGCGATGCAATCGAGCTCAGAAGGCTTTCAAGGAAGATGATCCGACAACGATGCACGAGGCGTATAGGCGAGTATTCGGGGACTGCTACCCAACCTGAAGATGGCACGGGGGGCGAGCGCCGCGGGATGACCTCAAAGGCGGTATAGGGCGTGATTGGAGCGCCTCGTCGGACACATGGTCGTCGTCGGCCGACTGGTGCTCCGTCAGCCGAGCGAGGAGAACGCCTCGTTCAGCGCCGCAGGAAGGAGAGCGTCGACGCGCTTCAAGGCGTGACGCCGCCGACTGCTGGCATCAGTCGCCGTCGCCAGAGCGTGTCCTGCGTGCTCCTGGACCTCGATCGGCGGAAGCCAGACGTAAGTCGCCAGGAACTCGGACGGGTTTATCCGCCGCCGACGGACCATGCTCCCGCGGGCGCCAATGTTGAGGTCGTCCCAGAAGCTCGGAGCGCGTGCGATTCCGGCAAAGAACTGAGGCAGGAGCTTCGACCGATCCGGCGTGAACGTCGGATACTCGCTTGAGACGTGGAAGCCATCGAAGGCATCGTTGACGACGGCGACTGCGCCTTCCCAGCCATTGAGTTTGCTCACGACAACATCTCCCTGCGACAGCCGCGTGAGAGTTCTGTAGGACGTGGCTGCGCCCTCGATGGGACCTCTATCGATGAGTCCGCGCCCAAAACTGTAGATACCGGCGATGAGGTACTCCTCCGCCGCGTCGACCGGCACCTGTGCGGTTGACGGAGTGAGCACCTCGCCGAGTGGCGTGCGTTGCCACCCGGCACGCGTCTTCGCCGCTTCATCTATGTCGCGACGCAGTGCCACGGAGACAGCAAGTGCGTCGTTGAGCACTCCTGCGTGTTCGTATAGCTCTCTCGCCCCAGTCGCACCGGCTTCAATACCGCTGAGGTCCTCGGCGACGCGCCGCTGATCGTCGATTGGTAGTAGTGGAATCTTCAAGGCCGCGAACCGGTCGATGGCGAGCGTCCGGTTTCGACCGGCCGATCCCGGAGAAGCCTTGCCGATCAACTCAAGCCCCGGCTCACTTCGGAAGAACCACGAAGCCCAGCCGGAGTCAAGACGATGGTCGGCAGGCCGAAACGTCATAAACCGGTGCGAGCCGATGCGTCCGGCCTCCCTGTCGGACGCCAGAGCGATCGCGCCCTCCCACGCAAAGACGTTGCTGATGACGAGGTCGCCGGGTTCGATTCGAAAGACGCGCTTATTTCCGAGATCAGCTCCTGAAACCGGATCTTTGTGGAAGATGCCGCGCCCGAAGGAACGGATCCCGATCTCGATGTACTCGCTTGCCGGTTCGGGTACAACAGACCGGCGCTCAAGTCGGAGCACGTCGCCGACGGGGACGTCTTCGACTTTCATGTGATCTCCCCGATCTCGCTTTCGAGCTTCTCCAGTAGAGCGAGGATGTCGCGCTCGGTGTCAGCGAGCTCGGCCAACAGCTCGGCGGGCGGCCGGTGGGTGAGGTCATCGGGTCGGTTTGGGTTTCGGAGGTCGAGGTTGTAGGCGTTGGCGGCGATATCGGTAGCCAGAACGCGCCAGGCTCGCTCGTTCTCGACTCGTTTGGGCCACCACGCCTGGCAGTCCGCGAATTCCTCGAAACGCATGGGTTTGGTTTTTGAGTACTTCTTGCGCCCGTCTGGCGGCGGGACCTCGTAGAACCACACGTCCTTGGTGGGACCGGCCTTGTCGAAGAACAGCAGGTTCGACGGGATCGCCGTGTAGGGCTCGAACACGCCGTTCGGGAGGCGTACCACCGTGTGCAGGTTGCAGTCCGTTAGCAGCTGCTCCTTGATGCGTGCGCCCACACCGCCAGCAAACAGCACGCTGTTAGGTACCACGATCCCACAACGTCCTCCGTTCTTGAGCTGGCGGACGACGAGCTGGAGGAACAGCCACGCCGTCTCGGCGGTCTGCTTGCCGGCCGGGAAGTTGGCCTGGATGCTCGCTTCCTCGGCGCCCCCAAACGGCGGATTCGTGAGCACAACGTCAACCCGGTGCCCCTTGCCGATCTGGCTGATCGGCGAGGCTAGTGCGTTGCCGCGGATGATGTTGGGCTGGCCGACCCCATGCAGAACGAGGTTCATCATCCCCAGCAGGAAGGGAAGTGGCTTCTTCTCGACGCCGCGAAGGTTGTCATGCAGGGTGCGGCGCTGCCGAGTGGTCTCGACCTGAGGAGCGAGATGCTCCAGCGTCTCGACAAGGAATCCGCCGGTGCCGCATGCCGGGTCGAGGACGATCTCGCCGAGTATCGGGGCGACCTGGCGAACCATGAACCGGATGATGGGGCGGGGCGTGTAGAATTCGCCGGAATCGCCCGCAGCGTCGCGTACCTCGCGCAGCATTGACTCGTAGACGCGGGCCATCGTGTGGATGTCGTCGGAAGACGCGAAGTTGATCTCGTTGACCTTGTTGACAACGTCCCGCAGGAGATACCCGGACAGCATCCGGTTAGTCGTCTCCCTAAACACCGCGGCTAGCACGTCCCGCGGGTCGTGGGCGCCGGTACCAGTGAGTCCCCGCAGGTATGGCAGCAGCTTCTCATTGACGAGCTTCAGGAGCGCGTCACCCGTCGGCCCGTTTGGGTCGGCGGCCCAGTCCCGCCACCTGTAGGGTGCCTCGATCGCAGGCCGAAACTTGTCATCGGTTACCTCGCGGCTCTGTTCGAGCCCGTCAAACGCCTTCAGAAAAAGGAGCCAGGACAACTGGGGAATACGGTCGAGGTCGCCATTGAGGCCGGCGTCCTTGCGCATGGCGTCGCGGGCGGTCTTGATAACCGCCGCGAGCTGCGTCTGTGGCGACGTTGGCACTGCGGTCTTCTTGGATCGGGCCAATGTTCAGGGCTCCTTCGGGGCGATCAGGCGACGTAGACGAGCTCGCTGAGCCGGGCAACGGCCGAGCGCAGCGCGTCGGGTGAGCCGAATCGGCGGGCGATCTCAGTGGGAGTGCCGAGGGATGACAGCGGCGGCACCTCGAGCACCGCGAGGTCATCGAGCTCGCTGATTCCGTGCTCGGCGTACTTCTCGAGCAGGTAAGCGAGGACCTCGCGGGCGGCGGGCTGGTACGCGTCGAAGAAGTCGACGTGTTCCCGCCGGGCGCGACGGGCTCGCTCGGCGCGGGTTGCTAAGGGGCGGTTCCATGCGAGGTGGACGAGCACATCGAGCGGATCAGCGTCGACAAGGCCGGTGCGCTCGGCGAGGTCGACGGCGTCGATGCCGTGGGCGCCGAGCGCGCCGAGCACGTCGCGCCGTCCGACGCGGTTCGCCCATCTCGATCGGAGGTCATTGGCATCGGGGAATAGCGAGCGGACGGTCTCGGCGACGAAGTCGCGGTACTCGACGAGCCGCAGTCGCTGCGTTGCAGGATCGAGGTGGTAGGTCGCCTCGGCCGTGACCCAAACTTCCGCGTCGTCGATGTAGAACTTGGCGAGCGGCTCCTGGTCCAAATCGTCGAGCCGGATGTTGTCCGGCGGCCCATCGTAGGCAGGTGTCTCGCCGCCGGCGATTATCGGCTCGAGTTGCTCGACAATGGTGTCGTCGGTGACATTGCCTTGGTCGTCGACCTCTTCGTACGCGACTTGTTCAGGCGGACCGTCGAACTCGGGGTCGTTGAAGAGCGCGGTCGCTCCCGAGTAGTCGATGATGTCGAACGAGAGCTTGTCCTCATCCGGAAACAGGCGGGTACCCCGGCCGATCATCTGCTTGAACGCCGCCATCGAGCCGACGGGCCGGAACAAGACGATGTTCTTGGCAGTCGGGATGTCAACACCAGTCGACAGCATCTCCGAGGTCGTGGCGATGACCGGAAAGAGCTTCTCAGTATCGGCGAAGTCGCCAAGATGGTTCCGACCGATCTGTCCCTCGTCCCCAGTGATGCGGACCACGTAGTTCGGGTGCTCCTTGGCCAGGTCGGCGTTGGCGTTGTGGAGGGCGCGCCGCATCTGGTCCGCATGCTCTTGGTTGACGCAAAACACAATGGTCTTCGCATACCGATCGGTGCGTCGCAAATAGTCGGTGAGGTGTTTTGCAGCGGTCTCGGTACGGGTCAACAGCGACACGACGCGCTCGAAGTCTTTGGTCGTGTATAGGCCAGAGGGGATCTCGTGGCCGAAGAGGTCCAGCTGGCCTTGATCAGGTGCCCAGCCGTGGGCATCGGGGCTGAGCACCACGCGGCGCACACGGTATGGGGCGAGGAACCCGTCCTCTATACCTTGGGCGAGGGAGTACTCAAACAGCGAGCGTCCACCGAAGTAGTCATACGTGTCAACGGACTCGTCGCGCTTCGGGGTGGCAGTCAGACCGAGCTGGGCGGCCGACGAGAAGTGGTCGAGCACCGCTCGCCAGGATGAGTCTTCGCGTCCGCTGCCGCGGTGGCATTCGTCGACGATGATGAGGTCGAAGAAGTCTGGCTCAAAGTCCCGGTACAAGCCGGACTCGTCGGCGCCGCGGTCGGCGAGCTGATGGTAGAGGCTGAAGTAGATTTCTCGGCCGCGCTTCGCCTCGCCTTGGATCTTCCAGATGGGCGATCCCTCGCCGGCGCCGAAGGCCGGCCGGAATTCACGCTCGATGGGCGGATCGACGAGCACGTCCCGGTCTGCCAGGTAGAGGATTCGCGGATTGCGCCCGGGCCGCCAGGCGATGTTCCAGAGCTTCCAGACGATTTGCATGGCCACGAACGTCTTGCCCGTGCCGGTGGCCATCGTGAGGAGCAGCCGCTTGTCGTCAGCCAAGATCGCCCGAACGGCACGGTTGATGGCAGTGCGCTGGTAGTAGCGGGGTTCCTTGATCGAGCCGTCGGGGTTGCGGAGTGATCGGTTGAATGGGAGTAGGAGACCTTCGGCGACGATCTCGTCGTCGATGCCCCGCCACTCTCGGTAGCGTGCCCACAGGATATCGGGCGAGGGGAACCCGACCAGATCGTCTCGTTCGATACCGGTGTTGCGGTCGTCCTCGACTATGCCCTTGCCGTTCGTTGAGAAGGCGAAGGGCACATCGAGCAGGGTCGCGTAGCCCTTAGCTTGCTGAAGTCCCTTGCCGGGGATCGAGTATGAGCGTTTCGCTTCCACGACGGCGATTGGAAGACCAGGCCCATATTCGAGGACGTAGTCGGCGCGTAGGGGGTTGGCGCGGCGGTGCTTCTTGCCCACACTGACAATGCGTCCGTCGGTGATTCGGTATTGCTCGACGATCTGCTCGTCGTCCCATCCCGCCTCCTTCAGCCGTGGAACGACATAGTCGCGGCAAGTGTCAGCTTCCGTTGGCCCGTGTTTGGTCGTGGTTGCTTGGGCTCCGCCTGGAGGCGGATCGGTGTCGTTGTGGTCACCGCCGAGACGTGCACGCAGCGATGCTCGCACGATCTCGCTCACCGACGTTGATTCGGCGTCAGCGCGCCGTTCGGCTTCCGCCTTCAGCTCTGGCGGCATCCGCACGGGAACGACCTCGGCCCTGCCACTGGAGCGTCGGTTCGGCAAGCGCGGTAGCGAGGTCAGGTCGTAGCCGGCGTCGGCCTCTGTGGCGAGTGCGTCGAAGTCTGGGTCGCTGGGGAGGCGCGATGTCGTTTGTACCGGCTCGGCAAGGTAGGTGCGGAGGGCGTCCCGAACAAGTTCGCTGAGGGAAGTGCTCTCGGCCTCGGCTGCCGCCTTGACTGCAGCGTGGAGGTCCGCGTGGAGACGGACTGGGACTACAACCGCCGGTGCCGAACCGATCCGGGGACGGCCCGGCCGGTTGGCGAGGTGCTCTACGTCATAGCCGCGCTCCGCCTCGTCGGCCAGCGCCTCGATGTCGGCATCGGTGAGGATCCGACCATTCTTTGTTCGGTGGGTACGGGGCTCCTCGCTCATGAGTCACCTCCCATCTTCGGGAGCAGTTGCAGGTAGATCGACCGGCACCGGTCCGCGTGCCAGATGCGCAGGTCGTCGCCGAACTCGCCGCCGACGAGTTCGAGGAGGTTGCCGGCGGAGTCTGGCCCCAGGATCAGTAGCTTCGGGGGCTCGTGGTCCTCATCGACGACGATCTCATAGAGCATCATGTCGAGCGCGTGGGAAATGTCCTCGATCGTGCAGCCGTGTTTCAGCGCGGGCGGGAGAACTCGGAGCACCGGCCACAGAGTGTAATACGAAACCTCCACGGAGTGCGCCGGCTGCCTGGATTGGGCCGGTCGACCTCGTTGACCTGCTCTTTGCCGGAGTCGAGGAACCGTTGGCACAGGCGGGACGGCGTCACGGCGCCCCGGACGTCCAGCGCCCCCCGACCCTGGGGTCGACCTTCGGGTAACTAACCCGTCGGTCGAACGGCTCGACGACTAGCGCTCGGGCTTCGACCCGCTACCAGCGTGGAGCACAGCGTCCAGGAATGGGACATTCGGCCCGGGAGGGTGTTGATGCACCATCCTGAGATAGTGGAACGGTGACAGCAGAGAGTGGCCTCCAGTCATATCGACCGACCGCCTATCTGGATCAGTGGGTATGGATCCGCCTTGCCCGCGCCGCCTCAGGCAAGCCCGACGCCCCGGGCGACCCGAAGCTTCTCCAAGCCCTCGTCGACGCGGCGAACGAAGGCGTAGCGTTCCCCCTCTCCGGGACCCACTACATCGAGACCGAATCGATCAAGAGCCCTCGCCAGCGGCGCGACATAGCGAACGTGATGGCCTCGATCTCGCACTTCCGGACCATCAGGTCGCGTAGAGACCTTCTTCGCAACCAGCTCCTCCTCGCCATGCACGAGCAGTTCGGCCGGCCGACCTTTCGCCCCGCGAAGCTCGACCCGCTCGGTGTGGGTGTGCATTGGGCCTTCCAGGGCGTCGAGAAGGTCCTCCAGGTCCACGACGCCGACGGCCAGATCATCGACCTCGACCGGTTCCCCCGTGAGCTGCGGGTCCGGGCGACCCAAGGCTTCGAATACCAAGTGATGGCCGGGCCGGACGATGAGGAGGTCACGTCGCTGCGCGACCGGTATGGGTACAAACCCGAGGCGACCGCAGAGGCGGGCCACAGCCGACTGGAGTGGGGGCGGGAGTTCGTCGGCCTGCTCGTTGATACCCCACCGAAAGATCCCGCTGAGCTTCGCGTGTGGATCCAAGCGCGAGAGGTCACTCACGAGAACCTCGAACTGCTGGTAGACGTGTTCAAGGAGTACGGGCTTCCCATCCGACGGCTCACCGGCGGCTTCAGCGACGACGACCCGGCACGACGTCGGCAGTTCATCAGCGAATTCTTCGACCGCCTGCCTAGCGTCCAGGTTGCCGTTGACCTGAAGCTCGCAATGCACCGGAACAACCAGCGCGGGTGGGCGCGCAACGACGTCTACGACACCGACGCCATGTCGATCGCCGTTCCCTACTCCGCCGTCGTCGTGGCCGACAAAGCCGTGGCCGACGCCCTGCGCCGTATCAAAGCAGAAGAACGCCACGGCACCGTCATCACCGGCAAGCTCGAGGAGCTGGCCGAAATGCTTCCTGAGATGGCTCAGCACGCCCGGACGCTCCCGGATCCGAGTGGATGGGGGACACTCGCGCCCGGGCTCGGCTTCGGTCCCCTGACGCCGGAGCAACTGGTAGAGCAGCTACGGGCTAACTGAGCCCAGCCCTGCGGGTTCCTGTTGCCCCGCGGAACATCGACGGCTGACTCGAGCCAGCGAGCGGCGCAGATTCGGCTTGGACCTTCGGGCGCCGAACCCGAAGGTCGAAAGGTTCTCGGAGTGGTTCGAGTTTGTGGGGACCCTCCCAGCAGCGGGGAGCGAATGAGTAGGCGACTAGCTCGTCGGCTGCGTATGCACGGCCCTCCTACCAGCACTTTCGCAGCAGCGGAGGTCCACAGTCGGAGGAACGGTGGTACCCCCCGCCACGGGCGTTTTGCGCTTCTGACCTGGACTTATGTCCAGGTCAGTTCGCGTCAGGACACGAACAGGACACGCGTGCCACGCCGGAGTGCTTCGGAGTTCCGCAGCTGCCGGCGCAT
>Ga0182030_10000614_pt1 | contig 68373 bp, 58 predicted proteins | sample 812S3MmetaG_FD_121299 | JGI IMG/M metagenome (GOLD analysis project Ga0182030, IMG submission 121299) | Permafrost microbial communities from Stordalen Mire, Sweden - 812S3M metaG (Illumina Assembly) | ecosystem: Environmental > Terrestrial > Soil > Wetlands > Permafrost | place: Sweden... | reverse complement strand
CTAATAAGAAACCGTCGCGGTAATCGTATCGACATAGAAACCCGGGGTGCCAAACACACCCTCTGGAATCAACCCGTACACCGTGATCGGCTGCGCGAGACCATTCCCCGTCCCCGACGCGGTGTTCATCGACAACGTAAGCCCCCATTGTTGCGTATGGGCACTGTCCAGGAACAACCCGTAAGCCAGCGTCGCGCCACCGGGCCCGGTCATCTGACGCGTCGTCGTGGTCGCCCCGGCCGACTGGCCGGCGTCCAGGCCGAGGTTCCAGGCCGTCGTATTGGTGCAGGTCACCGACACGGTCGTGGTGCCCGCGAGCGCCAGGCCCGCGTAATCGCCGAAATCCAGCGGATTGGCCGTCAACGTGCAACTGGGCATGATCGTCGCCGTAACGGTGAACGTGGTGGTCGGGTTGTTGAACCCGGTGATCGCCGCGGTCACCGTGTCGACATAAGTGCCCGGCGCCACGTTCTGCCCCGCCGCCACCTTCGGAAAAATCGAAAACACCTGGGCCGAGCCGGTGCTCGTGGCGGACACCGTATCGACGCCCGCGTTGTTGCCCCAGTTCACCGTGCGCCCGGTCGACTGGAACATCTGGTAGCTCAGCGTGGCCGAAGCCGGGCCCGTCGCCAGCCGCGTGGTCGTGGTGGCTCCCGCGCCCGTCCCGGCGTTGAGGCCAATCTGAAAGGCCGACCCGGCCGGACAGGTCGCCGTCACGCTGCCGACGCCGCTCGTCAACAGCGCACCCGTGTAAGTCCCAAGGTTCAGGCCGGTGGCGTTGAACGTGCAATTCGACCCCTGCGCCATCGCCGTGGCCACCCCGCCAAACAGCATCAGCACCGCCAGTCCGATCGTCACTCTCATGGGGCTTTCTCCAGACATGGCAACGGGCCGATCGTGGGGATCTGCCCGGGGATGGGTTTGTAGTCGAAGGCGGCCTCGCAGCGGTCCCCGCCGGGGCGCTCGACCAGCAGCTGGTTGTGCGGGCTGAGGTCGAGCACATAGGCCTCGCCGTCATAGCCGACGGGCACCAGGACCCCCTTCGGCGCCAGCCGCGCGGTGCTGCCAAGCTGGATCGGCGTGCCGGCCGCGTCGACCAGCCGCAGCAAGGCGCCGTGGCTGACCTGGACGCCGAACTTCACCACGATACCAGAACGATCCTGCGGCCGCACCTCACGCACCGCGATGTCGATCGAGCTGTCCAGCGGAACGTCGTTGGGATCGATGGAGACGCGGTTCAGGTCGAAGCTGCGCAAACCCGGAACCAGCAGCCGCCCTTTGGAATCGGTGCGGCCCACCAGCCGGTTCTCCCGCAGCACCCGGACGCCCTTCAGGCCGTTGGTGTCCACGACGGCGAAGCTGTCGTCAATCGCGTTGGACGCGAACACCCCTCCCCCGACAATCGAGATCGCGCCCTGGGCCTCCACCTGCGACGAGACCAGATGGCCAATGCGATCGGCGCCGAGTTGCACCAGCGCCCATGGCGACCTGTATTGCACCTGGGCGAACTCGTGCGGCGGATTGCCGGTGGTGCCGAACACCTGATACCCCCAATCGCCGATCGATACCGCCGACTGCGTCGCCTGCATCGACTGGTACCCGCCACTCGACCCCGACCCCACGCTGGCGCTGACGGAGTTGCGTGAGCCCAGAGGCACCGTCACGCCGAGCAGAACGCCGCTGACGCGAGGGTTGGCGAAGTCATGAAAGGCCGTCGCGTAGACCGCCACGGGGCCGGCCTGGATCGAATAGCTGGCCGATCCGATCTGCGTTTTCTGGGCCGGCTGGAAAAACGTCAGGCCGCCGACCTGGGAAAGCGTGCCGCCAGTCTGCGTCACGTTCTGGTTCAGAACGCTGCCCGCCGGAACATACACCTGGACCGGGCTGGGAATGGCGTAATGATCGACCTCCGCGTAGGCGAGACCCACGGACCCGAACCGGCCCAGAGACATGCCGGCGCTGGCGTTCAACTGCAGGCGCGGCGCCATGGCGCCATACAGCGCGGCGATATCCCGGTAGTCGCGGCTCGCCATGGTCGCGGAGGCACCGAAACTGAAGGTCCGGCTGGTTCGTTGGATGCCGACCGACACCAGACCGCCGGCACCTGCCCCGACGGTGCGGTCGATCGTCGGGGCGCCGCCCCCCGATCCAATGCTTCCCGCCGCGGTGAAGTTGAGCACGGCGAAATTATGCAGGTTGACCACGCCGCCACCGCCCGTCATGAACGTGCCGCCGGCGCCCTCCATGCTGCTTTCAAGGGTCAGCCAATCGGTCACCCCACGGCGGTATGCGCCCATCACCGCCGGCCGGTCATAATTGAAGCTGTCGAGCCCGAAGTTCAACCGCACCATGCCCGCCTGCAGCGCGTAGGTCTGCAGGCCCGGGGCGAGCAGCGTGGCACTGGCGTAGAACGGCATCGTCACGACCACCGGCAGGCCCAGGGCATTGGTCAGCGTCATCGAAATCGTTCCGGCCCCGGTCACCACCGGCAATTGCGGGATCTCGAACGGTCCGGCGCCGATCTGACGGGACAGCATCTGATTGCCGTTGACCATCAGGTCGACCGTGGAGGGAACGCTGACGCCACCACTCAACGAAGGCAGCGGAAACGTGATGAGGTCGGGCCGCATGGTGAAGTCCGAGGTCACCTGCACGCCACCGAGCCGAATTGCGCGGTTCCAACTGAGACCGTCGGTGATGAAATCGCCGACGCTGTAGCGCCGCAGCGTCTCGGGGTCCGAATAGATGTAGGTCGACATCAGACGCACCGCCGAATTGGTGCCGGGACCCGCCGGCCCGCCGCCGCTGAACGCCAGAAAATCGGTACTGGCGACACCCCAGGGCGAGAACACCCGCATGTCGAAGGCCCCGGTGCCCGAGTTCTGGGTGCCGGTGTTGGTGGCGGAGATGTCGTAGTTGAGCGTCGCGCCCAGGCCGCTTTCGATCGGAACATCGGCGAGTCTCGGCGGCCGGACCTGCAGGATCGTCGGCAGCAGATGGGCGTTGGTGGTGGTGGCGAACAGCATCTGGCTGGGCATGTCGAGGCGCCAGGCGACCTCCTTCAGGTCGGACAAGAGGATCAGCCCGTCCGTTCCGGCGGCGAGCGCCTCGGGCAACTTGAATCCGAGGTCGTGAAGTTCCTCCGGACGCGAAAGCAGCACGCCGTCGCGATCCACGAACTCGCCGATCTTGCCCGTGGTATAACCGTTGATCTCCACCGACAGCAGCAACGTCTGGTCGTCGGCCTCCGCCGGATACGCGACGAACATCATCACGATGATAACGACGATCCAACGGAGCCATCCGGGAATAATACCAACCGCCCCGAGGATCGACCCATCGCCGCATGCCGGAACGTCATCCCCGGGCTCGACCCCGGGATCAATACCAGCACCACGCCTCGATTGATCCCCGGGTCGAGCCCGGGGATGACGGGTGATGTGAGAGGCGGTCATTCGGCCGGTCGGTATAACAATCGGACAACCGGAACGGGCGCCGCGGCGGAACGGCGAACCCCCCATGCTTCAATAGGTCACTGTGGCGACGATCAGATCGACGTATGCGCCGGGAGCGACAAGTTGGCCCGGCGTGATCTGGCCATAGATGCTGATCGCCTGCGCCTTGCCATTGCCTATGGCGCTCACGGTATCCGTGCCGACGGTTTCGCCCCAATTGAGGGTCCGGGCAACGTCCTGATACAGCGCGTACTTCAACTCGGCCGCGTTGGGGCCGATCATCCGCCTTGTGTTCACAGTCGCACCCGGCGCCGTGCCGGCATTAAGTCCGACGGTATAGGGCGTCGTATTGGTACAGGTCACGTCCACGGTGGCGACGGTATTTGTTTCGACACCAGAATATATACCAAAAGGCAGAGTGCTGGCCGACAACATACAGGACGCCGGAATCACCGCGGAGACGTTGAACGTGGTGGTCGCCGTGGTCGCGTTGGCCGGCCGGTCAGCCAGGCCCGCCATCGAAGCCGCCAGCAGTGCGGCCCAGGAAACAGCGAGCGTCCGGCATCGTACCCATGACGCCGGAGCGGATGCCGGAATGAGCTCCGCATTCCAACGCGGGTCGGGCGCACGGGCCTCACGACGCGAAGTGGTCATGTCTCAACCACGCGAAAGATGAATCTATCCAGGCCAGGGGTTGCCCGCGGCGGCGACCAGGCCCGCCGCGGGCACTTGTCGCGGTCAGTTATGCGCGGCGACGGGAACCGATTGATCCATCGATCCGCCGTCGGCGGTCCCGGTCAGGTGGACGCTGCCGCTCGCCGGCAGAGAGCCATCGATGGCCCAACGGCTGGTGGCACCGGCGAGTACGTAAGGCGAGGTGCTGTTTTCCGTCTTGATCGCGGCGCCATCGGCACCGGTCAGCGCGAGCGAACGGACCGTATCGTGCCGGCCGCCGTCATTGACGGCCACGAGCCATGCTTTCCCGCCGGTATTCTCGACGTGATATTGCATGTGGGCAACCGCGCGGGCCGCCGGTTCGGCGAACACCGGAATGGACAGGCGCAGCGAGATACGCACCGTTCCCGGCGCGGCCGGCGGCGGGATCTGATCCAGCAGCATGCGGTAAGTGGCTTCCTGGGCGCCCGGCGCCTTGCGCAGCACCAGCCGCACGACCTGGGTCGCACCAGGCGCGATGGTGGCCGCGGGCGGACTCGCCACCACGTCGTCGGACGCCGTCAGCACTTCCTTGCCGTCCTTCTGACTCCACGCGAACGCGCGAAGCTGCACGCTGGTTTCGGTGGTACCCTGGTTGATGACCGTCATGGTCGTGGACATCTGTCCCGGCGCCATTTCGATGTTGACCGGCAGCACCGTCAGCGATTGTGCTTTGGCCGCGCCGGCGGAGCACAACGCGAGGATGCCGGCGCCGGCGATCGCGACGCGAACGCGCCCGGTCGTTGTGGTTTTACTTGTCATGACTACACCCTTAATAGGTTACGGTCGCGGCGATTGTGTCGGTGTACGCCCCAGGCGCCACGAACTGACCGACGGCGACCTGGCCATAAATCGTGGTGACAATGGGCGTGAGGGTCGCGACCACATGAATGCTGTCGACACCGACGGTATTGCCCCAGTTGATGGCATGGGCGGCATCCGAGGTCAGAACGTAGTTCAGCGTGGCGCCGGCGGCGGTCATCGCCCGTGTTGTCACGGTCGCGCCGGTACTCAGGCCCGAATCAAGCCCGATATCGTAGGGCGTCGTGTTGGTGCAGGTAACCGTGATCGTCGCGGTGCCGGGCAGCACCACGCCGGTATAGGTGCCGAAGGCGAGCGGCGTGACCGTCTGCGTGCAGGTCGCCTGGACGGTCGCTGAGATCGTGACCGTGCTGTCGGCGGTGGCGGCGATGGCACTCAGGCCAGGCGCCAGACTCGCCAGTAGACCGATGCCGGCGGCGAACAGAGTCTCGCGGCGTATCCAAGGGACCGACGCGGCGTCCCCGCGCCGCGCGAGGCGGCTGCCGTCCCGGCGGATCTGTCGGTTGGATTCCAATCGACGAACGAATGACATTGCGATGGTCCTTATTGGATATGGGGCACAGGACTTGCGATATCCGCCGGTGACCGGCTGAACGGGCCGCGTGCAATGTGTACATAGACGATCAGACGTCGCGCGGTCATTGACCCACGGCAACAGTCATGAATGTTTCTTGCCGATGGTTTGGCAAAGTGGATATTTTTGGCGGATGGCTTGCCGGCGCGATCAACCCGCGGGACTTTAATAAAATAATGTATGGTCGCATACGGCCGGTATCTTTCTCGGCAGACTGAGCCTGCCCAACAAAACCCAAAACGACTCAGATTAAAGTTGGAGGCGGAGCAATCGAAAGCCTGCGACCGCGCGGTCAGGACTCAACTGGATTGCGCGCTGGTTAAATCGATCGTAGCTCGAACAAAAGTCGATTTACAGGCGATGATAATTCAGTTGACCAATGGACAACCGACCCGGAGAACAGCGGCAGGATAACCAAGAGACATTGAACGTCAAACTGGAGGCCTTCCGGAAGCAGGGCGTGTTCATGCGCGGTACCGACAGCCCGGTGACGCTCGCGGAGCCGGGATTCGCCTCATGTTCGGAGGGAGACGACGATCGGAACCGCGCATAATCCGCGACGGGCGTTGAGATCGGGGCGAACCCCATCAGCGCGGCAGCCGAGCAACCTTCATCTGGACGTGTGCCGATGGAAAGTCACCGTGGCGTTGGATGGCGGTACGATCGGTTCCGGCGACGGTATAGTTCCGCTGGCCGGCGCGGACCGTGGCCTCGATCTGATCGATACGCTGGCATCGTTGACCCCCGATGAACGGGGGCCGACCTAAAGCCACACAGCGAGAGCGAGAATACTCCAAAACAGCACTGAAAACGCCAACGCTAACCCGATGCCACGCGCCGGACAAAGGTCGTCCCGATGACGAGTGAAACAGCTGGATGCTTTGGTTGCTTCTCGGTCTGAACAGGTGGCATCCGTCAAACCACCCTCCGCCAAGCCGGAGAAATTTCGCGCCTGATGAACCGATCCGCTTTCGCCAGGATGGCATCCCCGTGAAGGACCGCGGTCCTTCGAGACCATTTTGGCGCTGGTAGGTACTATCATGTCCATAACCTGGAATTACGGTAGGGAACCTGTCATTTACATGATTCAGCAAATTCCGGCAGGCTCGGATTCTACGTATTTCAAATAATTCCGGTGACCAGTTGAGCTTCGGGGCGAAATCGGTCGCTGGTATAATATCCGCGTTTTCGTTCAATGAACGCGTTACGGGTAAAGAAGGTTCCATTTCTGTCAGGTAATCTTATTTTTTTATCGTGGCCCTGAGTATATTCCGAACCTGTCTCTCAGGACTGGATCCCGTATGTTGTCGGTGGTCCGATCTTCACGCGGGAGGGGGCATGCAAAATCCTGATAAGGCGGCGGTGACGTTTCAATTCGATGCGCATGAAGATCTTTCTGGACGTCGTATGCGTCGTCTTGGAGAGAAAGTGCTCCGCGCGTTCGATCAGGCGTGCGAGCACCGCGACATTGATGCCGCATGGCGGTTGTTGACACTTTATGAGGCGATAGCCACACGTCAGCCAATCACGTTACGGTCAGGTCGCCGTCAGGAATTGAATGCTCTGATCCAGGCGCACAGGATGCTATGGACCCTTATCGGTACGGGCCTCACGCGGCAGCGGGCCGATACCTGATTTGGTTCGTGCCACGCGGTCGGGCTCTCTCCAGGGAACGCTCCGGCGGCAAGAGCCTTCGCACCCTGTTTGTCGCGCCTTCGCTTAAAGCAACAAAGAGCCTCGCGCGGGGCTTATCATCCAGGTGCCGGCGACGATCGTCATTACGATAACGCAAGGGACAATCGCGAGCCAGGTTCCGGTGGCCGCGAGAGCTCCGGTGCCGGCCCAGCCGATCGATGACAACGCCTCGGCGAAGGTCGCGACACGCGATGACGTCTGACGCCGCCGGAACGTGCTGCGCTTTACTTGCTTGCGAAACCAATACTGGATCGCCATCGCCGAGCCCGACGCGACGACGATGCCGGCGACCGCGACCAGCGCGCCGAACGGCGCGGCAACGGCCAGGATGACCACAAAGGGGCCGAAAGTCACCGCGATCCCGCTGAGTACCGCCTCGGCCTTGGCACGCAGCACACTGACGGCCGAGACGGGCGCGGAAGCAATCAGGTCGGGCGCGTCCTCGCCGGACACCGCCAACCAGGCCAGGCCGCCGGCCAGTTGCCCGGCCGCGACAATCAGGATCGGCACCAGCAGCGCCGATGCCGTGCCACCACGGTAGAAGTCGCGCCAAAGCAGCAAAGCGGCCGGGAGCAGGCAAAGAGATTGCATCAGCGTCTGCGATATCAGCCAGGGATCGCGTAACAGAAGGGTCCACTCCTTGCGGCGCAGCGCCCGCGCCGGCGTCGAGCCGCGAAACCGCGACTGTCGCCTTTCATGCCGCGCCGCGCCGTGCGGCACACTGGCGGTGCCCTGCGCGAGATGACCGAAGCGCGGCGCGAAAACGTAAATCGTCCCGGCCAGCGCGACGGCGCTAAGGCCAAGCACACCAGCCAGCGCCGGGAGATCGCCTAAGACCGCGCGAGCCGGCAACCAGACGGCGCTGCCGACGTCAGGCGCGCGCCTGACGATCTCCGCCATTTGCAGGATGCCCATCTCAGGCGTCGCGCCATACGAGAGGATCGCGGCGAACTGGACGCCAATCACGAACGCCGCCCCGATCACCGCCGCGAGGATCTGCGAGATAACTCGCGTACGTCTGGGCCCGATCGCGTGGAACAGCGCGATGGTGACCACGACCGCGATCGCGACCGCATCCATCGCCATCGCCACGACCACGGGATAGGCACCGAGCCACCGCGCTCCGCCAAGCCATGCCAGCATGTTGATGAACGGCGCACCCAGCACCAGCATCATGAACACGATCGTCAGGGCCATCCCCGCGATGCGCACCGCGAACAACCGGGACACCGAAGCGGGCGACGTCAGAATCAGCTCGAGATCGCCGCGCGCGTAGAACCCGCGCGTCACCGACTCCAGCGCCTGGGACAGCATGAGCGACCCGCATGGCAGCAGCGTGCCGGTGATCACCACGAGGAGGTGTTTGTCGACCGGACCGACGAAGTTCCCTACCGCCCTGAGCATCAACCAGGCGAGGCCATGGGCGAAGATCCAGAACAGCGCGAAACCCAGTATGACAGTCCTGGCGCGCCGGCGATGGCCGCCGGTCATGAGCGAAAGCCAATCGCGCCATGCCAGCCTCGCTTCATGTCGCGCGAACCAGCCAATCGTCCCGGGCCGGCTCATGCGACGGCGTCGTCGTGCGTGACGGCGGCGGCGTGAGTGTCGGCGGCGTCCCGCCCGAGGGCGGTGTCTTGCGCGACGAGGGCGAGGAACGTGTCCTCGAGGCTGGCATGTCCGGAGCCCGCCTGGCGGCGCAACGCATCCAATGTGCCCTCGGCGATCAGGTTACCTTTGTCCATGACGCCAATGCGATCGGCCATCCGTTCGGCGACGTCCAGGATATGAGTCGTCATGATGACCGAGCAGCCGCCATGGACGCGCTCGCGCAACATCTCTTTGACGGTCCGTGACGAACCGGCGTCGAGGCCGGTGAGCGGTTCGTCCAGGATGATGAGGCGCGGTTCGTGGACGAGCGCCCCGGCCAGCGCCACTTTCTGACGCATGCCCCTGGACAGACTCTCGCAACGTTCGTCGGCATGCGGCGTCAGGTCAAGCCGCGACAGCAGGTCACGCGCCCGCGCCGCCGCGATTTTGTCATCGACCGCCCATAGCCCGGCGACGAAGTCGATATATTCCATGGGCGTCAACTTGTCGTAGATCATCGGCTCATCGGAGAGCCAGGCGGTGATCCGTTTCGCGCCGATGGGATCAGCCAGCGCGTCAATGCCGCAGATGGCGATCGATCCGCTGTCCGGCCGGAGCAGACCGGTCACCATTCGCAACGTTGTCGTCTTGCCCGCGCCGTTGGGTCCGAGCAACGTATAAAATTCGCCGGCGGGGACGCTCAGATCCAGTCCGACCACCGCCGGGCGCTCAAATTTTTTGGCGAGCGCGCGGATTTTGAGGGCAAGAGGCGGTGCGATCCGCGTCACGACTGGCCGAAGGAAACCCGGCGCGACACCGAATTTCCGTTCTGGCGCGCCGGCCGGTGCCGCGGTGCGCCGTCTCGTTCATCCTGCCGATGTTCTCGCGCCGCATGGGCGTCGCGGGCGGCGGCGATGGCCGGATTGGCGCATTCCCACTCGGCGACCAGGTCCGGCATGTTCCAGAATTCGGGGACCGGGCCATGTTCGCCTTCGTATCGAGACGCGGCCTCGCGGCGCCAGCGGTCGACGACCGCGACCATGCGGCAAAGAATGAGCAGGTCAGGATGCGGACATTGGTGATTGTAGCCGAGATAATGCGTCGGCGCGCCCGCATGGATCCAATCCGCCCGCGTGAAGCCCAGGAAACGGGGTTCCTTGCCACCGGAACGATCGTGCCGCGCGGCGATGAAGGCATCGCGGTCGGCGGCGATGCGCGCCGCGATGCCGGCGCCGAAAACGCGAAGACGGTCCTTGGCGAGAACGTCAGCGGGCCAGGATTCTTCCATCATGGTCTCCGGGGCGTGACAAGCACGCGCCCTTTAAGTTCAGCAAGCATCGTTCGCGCGGACGAAGATGCCAGGACCGCGAGCCTGAAATTGAGGATTCCTATCCGCGCGGAGCAAATCCCCCATCCCGTCACACCTTCCGGAGCTGACCCGTTGCCGTCAACCGTCGGAAAATACTCACGGCGGCTCCGTACTTCGCGGTGACAATTGGTGTTGTTTCTGTCACCGATCAAAAATGCGCGTTGACGCTCACGATCGCGCTCCGTTCGACCGGCGGCCCGGCGGTCTGCATCAGACGGGATGTGTTGAATTGGCGCACCGTGGCCGCGACGGTCAAAGTATCGGTAAGCCGGTAACCGATTCGCCCATTGAGCAGAATATAGTTGGGCACTTCAACCGGCCGCAACGCGGTCCCGGCGAGCTGGAAATCCAGATAGCTCGATTGCCAGCGCGCCATCAGGTCGAGTTCCAGGCGGTCCCTGGTATATCCGATCCCGGCCACGACCACGTGGCGGGGTACGCTGTCGGAATAACTCGCCGCGCTGGTCGGAACCGGTCCGCTGTTGAGGGTCGTGGCATCCGTCGTGACGACAAAAGAATAGCTGAGGTTCCATCTTAGGCCCGTCGTTGAGTGCCCGCGAACGCCAAGTTCCGTGCCGATGGCGTCGCCGTGTCCGACGTTACTGGCCAGCAGAAGAGGTATCCCCATCGCTCCGACGACCGGAGGCGACGAGAACGGCTCGCTGATCAGATCTTCATTGCGCTGATAAAATACGGACGCCCGCGAGGTGGAACCGATCGACGGAATCTCCCGATCATAATCCAGTTCAAGGTTATAAACCAAGGTCGGATGCACGTCAGGATTGCCGGAGATCGCCGCGGCACCAATGGTACCCGCGGGAATCTGCAGGCCAAAGTCGACCAGGCTGGGGGCCTGGACCCCGCGCGCCGCCATCAGCCGAATAGTATCCTGGTTTGTCGGTTGAAACACCACACCGGAATTGAAGCTGGCGACGGTAAATCCCGCGTCGTTGTAATCGGCCGGCGTCAATCCGGATCCGGCCGCCGGCGTGCCTGAATAGCGCAGACGCAAATTGTCCACCCGCAGCGCGTTGGTGACGGAAACCCCGGGCGATATCCGCCAATCCCACATGACGCTGCCGGCGAGGACCTGATAACCGATGGTTCCATTGAAGAAACCCCCGGTGGCGAAATTGTCGCGATACTCGAGCCCGACGCGGACCGTGTGATTGGTGCCGAGTTTGACGAGATCGCTCGCTTGCACCACGTAGACGTCTTCCTTTGCCGAGGCCGACAGATTCGCGAGGCCGGCCGCGTTAATTGAAACCAGCTCCTCGTTGCGATAGGCGTTAAGGTTGAGCACACCGATCGGCGTGTCCGCCGTCAGTTCGGCGCGCAGGGAATTGTTACGGGAATACGACGTGTCAAAGACACCATCCAGATCTTTCTCAGCCAGCTGGCCGTCGGCCATACTCGCCTCAAGTACCAGTTCGACATTCGGCGTGATCCGCGCCCTGCCATCGATGTTGAAGGTGCCGATCAACGGCGACCGCCGGGCGACGGCATCGGACGCAGTCAGGTTGCCTGGCACGAAGTCCCTGGCCTGAAGTCCGCCCAGAGAAAGCCGCAGACCGGCGTTGTCGCCGACCCGAGCCGTGGTCACCGCCGACCCGCCGATATAATTTTGTGTCCCACCGCGCAGCGTCGCGGTGTTGATGCTGTCGTAGAGCGGGCTGTAGGTGATGATATTGATGACGCCGCTGACCGCGTTGAAACCATAGAGTGCCGAGTTGGGCCCTTTGATCACTTCGATCTGGCGGATTTCCTCCATTTGCACGGGAATGGTAAACCAGGAGACGTGGCCGTAGTCGTCGCTATAGACCTGTCTGCCATTCACCAGGACCAGCAGACGCGGGTTGTACGGCTGGTTGTAGCCGCGGATGCCGACTTCCGCGTCGGCGACACCATAGGTTCGAACGTCAACGCCCGCGACGAACTGCAATACGTCGGGGATACTGGTGGCACCGGAACGTCTTATGTCGTCCTGCGTGATGATCACCATGTTCACCGGCGCGTCGCTGGCACGCTGCGGCTTGCCTGTCGCGGATTGGGTGACAGGCTCGCCGAACAGCTGCTCCATTCCCCGGTAGTCGATATCCTGAGCCGTGGCCGCCGAGCTCGCGACCAACATCAGCGTCATGACGGCAAGCGCGAGTCGTGGGATCGACACGATCCCGAGAAGCCTCCGCGACGGCACCGATCCCCGCATACACGATCGTTGGCGAACGACATCGTTCAACGGCGTGGTCCGGGCCCCAATCGACATATGATGCTCCTCGACATGGTCACCGCGCATCAACTTAGAATTCGGTAATCATCATGCGAAACACTGAACCGAATGTGGTGTCGTCATCTTCCGCCGCGGCTCTGTTGACATATATCTCGATCTTCGGAACGATCTGCACACCGATCGCGCAGATACCATTCCGCACCTGCGCGATATCGAGCGTGACACAGGGTATCTTCCTCCGCTTCGCGACATCGGAGATTTGCGTCGCCTGATCCGCGAGACCTTCGGGCAGGAAGAAGACGTCAACCTGCGCCGCGGCCGCCTGGTCGATCCTTACCCGAACCGGGGTGAATAACAGATTGCCCGCCTGAAGGCCGCTGCCAAGCAATGCCAGGTCGGAATCAGCTTCATGAACGGACTGGTCGTCGCTGGGGACATATACGATGCCAAGGCGCACCGTTCCGGTGAGTGGTTTTTCAAGAAAACCCAGTACCCTGGCCACGAGTTGCAGATCGACCCGCGTCAACTGTGCCTGGGCTGTCGCGGCGTACAGAACGCACAGAGCAGTCGCGCCGATCGTCAGCAGCCTCATTGCGCGGCTGCCGGAATCAGCGGCGCGGGCGATATGGCGCGGACGCCCGGCACCGGACCTGAGGGCGACGACGCAGGCGTGATCATCCCCTTTCTTAGCAGGTCGGACGCTTCCGCCTCATTCACCGCGGCACTGAAAAAGAAACCTTGTCCCTTGGTGGTCGCACCGGCGGAAACCAAAAATTCTCGTTCAGCCGCGGTCTCGACTCCCTCGGCTATCACATCGATCTGGAGATCGCGCGCGAGGCCGATGATCGCGCGAACGGTTTGCGCGTACTCAGGGTCATCGGTCGCGGAATTGATGTATGATCTCGCGATCTTGATGTGGTTGATGTGATATTTTCTCAAATAATCGAACGATGAATAGTCGGTGCCAAAATCGTCGATCGCGATCCGCACGCCCATCTTCCTTAGGTCCATGAGCACGTCATTTCGTGCCCACGACACCTGGGCCAGAATGGCTTCGGTTACGTCGAGTTCCAGATCGCCCGGAACGAGGCCGCGCTTCGACAGGACCTCCGTCACCAAGGTTATGAACTGTCGCGCGTTCTTAAGCTGAAGCATCGAGATGTTGACGGCCATGACAGGTGGCGCGATCCCCGTGTCGCGCCATCGCCGCATCTGACCGCAAGCTTCCTCGAGAACCCATCGTCCAAACGGAATTATGACGCCTGACTTCTCCGCGATGGAAATGAATGTCGATGGCATGATCAAACCCCGTGTGGGATGGTGCCACCTGGCGAGCGCCTCCATCCCGACAATCGTCCCCGACGCGAGATCGACCTGCGGCTGATAGTAAAGTTCCAGTTCGGTACGCTCGATCGCGTCGCGCAAGTCGGAAGTCAGACTGACGCGTTCACGAACTTCTTCGTCAAGATCTTTCGTGTGAAACCGGAATTGGTCGCGGCCTTCGTCCTTGGCCCGATACAGCGCGAGGTCCGCCTGTGCCAGCATGGTGTCGGAATCGACGATTTCCGCACCCAAAGTCGCGATACCAATGCTGGCCGTGACGTGCATCGTGTTGCCGTTAAACGTATACGGCCGGTCCACCGAGACACGGAGCTTTTCCGCCAGCGTACCGGCGATCGCGGGATCGCCGACGTCGGTTTGCAGGATCGCGAACTCGTCTCCGCCGAACCGCGCCACCAGATCCAGGTCACGCACGCCGGCCACGAGCCGCGCCGCCACGGCCTGAAGAAGCAGGTCTCCCGTGGGATGTCCCAGGGTATCGTTCACGTCCTTGAAGTGATCCAGATCAAGATAGAGCACGGCGAAGGACGATCCTCCGCGCCGGCTCGCGCTAAACGCCAGGTGCAATCGCTCGGCGAAGGTCGCCCGGTTGGCGAGACCGGTCAGCGGATCGGTTCGCGCCAGCAGAAGAATCTTCGTCTCGGCCGCCTTACGCTCCGTGACGTCCGTCATGATGCCTTCGATCTCGATCAGCCTGCCGCTTTTGTCTCGGACCGGGCTGTAGCGGGCTTCAACCCAGCGGCGTGACCGGTCGCCGTTCAGCACGCGAAACTCAATGGATGCGCTCAAGGCGTCGTTTGCCAACACCCCGGTCAGAGCCGACCAAACCCTGTCCCGGTCATCCGGATCAATCAGTGTGAGGGGCCAGGTTGGCGAGGCGGTCAGGTCCGTCGGCGAATAACCAAATTTGCTGATATTCTGGGAGATGTAGATCAATGGCAGAGAAGGCTCGCCGCGCAGGCGGAAGAGGATTGTCGGACTGTTCTGGACGATCATGTTGGCGTCGGCGAGTTCCTTGATCCGCCGCGCGCGGGCGATAGCACTGCCGACAAGCTCGGCGAGCGTCGCCGCGGTGTCGGTTTCCGCCCAGATCCAGGTTCGCCGGGGTTGCACCGAATCGGCGAAATTCAGAATACCCGCGAACTCGTTATCGACTCGAATTGGAACCAGCAAAATCGACTTCATTTGCGCGGCTTCGAACTGCTCTCTGGATAGTCCGATCAGATCGTCCGAATAAGCGGAGATCTGCTCGCCAGCCAAGAGTCGCCTGGCCGCGTCGGGGAATCTCGCGGTCAGATCAAACTCTTTGAGCGGCGTGTCGTCCGGTAACCGGGTGACGCCGGATGCACACCACTCATGTCGCACGAATGACAAAAGGTGGCCCGCGGGATCCGGCCGGACTTCCGAGAACTGTACGCGTGAAACCGACATTGTCTCTCCGACGAGCGCCAAAACGGTCAGTATGGCGTCGTTTAAATCCCGTTCACCCAGCAGAGCGGCGGCGCCCAGGGTCACCGCGGTCAGCAGTGCATCATGACGATGCAACGCCGCCTCTGCCTCGATCCTTTCAGATAGCTCTTTTTGGAGAAGGATATTGGCCTGGCGCAACTCCGCGGTCCGTTGCGTTACCGTGTCTTCTAATTGCTTTTTGTAAACGTTCAGTTGAATCGCCCGATCTTCGGCTCTCGCCGCGCTCTCTTCGGCGATCGCGCGTTGTGTCAACGCGCGCGACAATTGGTCGGCCAGCAAGAGGAAGCCAACACTGCTTATCAACATAACAGCCACACGCCACCAAACAGAGCGTCGCCAGTCCTTAAGCGCATCAGCCCGCGCCAGAGCGGCATGTGCACTCATGTCGCCACTTGCCGCGGCGGCGACAATGAGGTGGCCGACACCTCGTGGAGGTGCCTGCCCGACCGAAATCGTGCCGCCCTTCTCGATCCAGATCCATGCGGTTGGATATTGCAGAAGAATTTGCCAGAAAGCCGCCATCCGATCAGGATCGTCCGGATGACCCGCAATCTGGGCGGCCAGTTCGGCCAGCACGCTCAGCTCAAGCAGCGTGGAGGCGGTATTGTCGAGTTGCGATTGGGCACGTTCAAGTGTCGCGCCCCGTTCGACCGCGGTGAAGCCGGCGACGATGACCCATATCGCGAGCAGCGCCGCCAAGGCTGGCGGAAAGATCAGCCACCGGCGGTAACGCCGTCCGCCGTGTCCCGATAAATGCGGCGACGAGCCCGGTGTTTTGTGTGGGTCTCGGTCTCCGGAGATCTCCTGGGGATGATTGGCGCCATGGTCCGCGTCGGCGAATGACGCCAACCCGTGCGTGGTGTCTGGTAAGTTGGGACCTGGTGGCTCTCCGGCGCTCACCGGCCAACATCAAGCCCGGCGAGTTCAGAGACGGCTGCTCCTCCCTCAGGACAGATCTTTCCATCCCGCAACAACCGGCCGGCCGCCGTCGCGGTGACCGGGCGGCTGTAGTAGAAACCCTGGCCTTCCTGGCAGCCGATCGACAGCAGAAATTCAACCTGTTCGCGGGTTTCCGGCCCCTCCGCGATAACGCGCAAACCTAACGCGCGCGCGAGATTTACCGTGGCCCGGACGATGGCGGCGTCGCTTGGATTGACCAGCGCTCCGTGGACGAATTGCATCGCGACCTTCAGGCGGTTGACCTTGAATTTACTGAGATAGGCGAGCGAGGAATAGCCGGTTCCAAAATCGTCGATCGCGACCGACATCCCAAGATCGCGAAATTGCCGCAACGGATCTTCGATCAGACCCGCGGTCGCCATCAGTACCGATTCGGTGAGTTCGATCTCAAGGAGTGCCGGATTGACATGCCACTTCCGCAGGCAATCGGATAAATAGGCTTGCAACTCTCCATTCGCCCTGAATTGCGCCCCGGACACGTTGACGGCCAGGACGGGACAGACCAGTTTTTCGCCGGCCCATGCGTTGATCTGACGGCAGGCGGCGTCAATGATCCAGTCGCCAAGCCCGACGATAAGGCCGGTTGCCTCGGCGACCGGGATGAACGCATCGGGACGCAACAGGCCAAGTCGCGGATGGTTCCAACGCACCAGGGCCTCCATGCCGATCAGTCGCCCGGACGCGAGTTCGACCTGCGGCTGATAGAAAAGTTCGAACTCGCCCTGGGCCAAACCCTTTCGCATTTCGTCGGTCAGCGACACCCGCTCGCGCACGATTTGATCGAGGTCCGCCGAGTGAAACCGATATTGGTTCCTGCCCTCGTCCTTCGCGCGGTACAATGCCAGTTCAGCCCTGGTCAGTAACGTGCCGGCATCCGCGAGGCCGGGCGTGCTTGGCGAAATTCCGATGCTGGTCGTGATGTGAAGTTCGTGCCCATCGATCACGCAGGGCGCGGCCGTGGTCAGCAGTAGTCGCGCGGCGAGGCCCCCGGCCGCTGACGGGTCTCCGATATCGTTCTGCAGAATCGCGAATTCATCGCCACCCAGACGGGCGACAATGTTGGCGCTGCTGACGGTATCGTTGACGTGGACGCCAGCGTCGCCCTCGTTCATACAGTCCTGAAGGCGCTGACCGACCACTTTAAGCAATGCGTCGCCAACCGATTGACCGAGCGTCTCGTTGATGTCCTTGAAGTGGTCCAGATCCAGGAACATCACGGCGAAGTCGCTCGCCCCGCTCCTGAACGCCGCGAGCGACACTTCCACGTGCTCCAGGAAGGCGGTCCGGTTGGCGAGGCCGGTCAACTCGTCCACGTGGGCGTGGCGCTTTAGTTGATCTTCTGACTGTTTCCTCTCCGTGATATCATTGAGCACACCGATGTAGTTTGTCGTGATATTTTTTTCGCCTTCCACTCCAGCGAAAAACGTCTCCGCCCAATACCGTGTCCCATCGCTCCGGTAAATCTCGGCGGTGACATGCGCGTCGGCGCCGGCGTGTAACCTGTTCTGAATGATCGCCAGTCTGACCTGCATCGGATCCGGGCCGAACAGGCATGCGAGGTCGCGTCCCACGATCTCCTTCACGGAATAGCCAGTTGCCCGCACGAAAGCGGGATTGACGTAAATGATCGGTTCGCCGGGTGCCAGCGCGTCGATTATGATAATCGCGTTCAACGCGGCTTCGATTGCCTGATTGCTCAGTCTCCATCGTTTGGCCGCGTCGGTTAGCAGTCGTACCGGGATGACGCGCAGCGTGATATAGGCCAGGATCCCGAGAATGAGGCCATCCAGCGCGAGCAACGCGGTTTTCAGAGTCATCGGGAGCAGAGATTGTTCAATTTCCACCCGGCCCACCGGTATGCCGGAATCGTATACGACCGCCGAGCGTATCAGAGTGGGCGCTGATGGAGCGGCGCCGACCACCGCCAGTACGATCCCGCCAGCGTCTCGTATCCGCGTCTGGACGTCAACGCCATAGTGCGGTTGTTCGCTAAGCAGTTCCTGCAACCGAACCTGTTGGTACATCCATAAGTCTGGCGCCGAGGCCGCCCATTGGCTCAACGCCGGGCCTGTCGCTATCAGCCTTTCGTCCAGGGCAGCCTTGGCACCCATGTACTCGTGGATCGCGTATCCCAACGGAGGGAAAAGGCAGAACACGAACACAACGACCGCGGACGCTATCGCATTGATGACATAGACGCGCTTCTGATTCGGCTCGACGATCATTCGGGGTTGGTCCGATCCGGCACCCAGTGAGCGGTCTCGACCAGAATTTTCCATCCCGCGGTGGACGCGACAAATGTGAGGAACTTTCTCGCCGGCGGCGTGGGGCCTGGGCCGGTTATCAGATAAAGAGTTTCGTACGCGGAATAAGACCCATCGGCGATCGTCTGGATGTTGGGCGTGACGCCGTCCAGCGCGAGGGGGCGCAGCGGCAGGCCCGCGGCGCGGATATAACTCAACGTCATCGGGCCAATGGCGCCCGGGACATTCGCGATGGCGATGGCGCAATCCTGGTCGGTCAGTGCGAATTGCATCCCGTGGCGTTGCCCCGCGGCAGTGATCGCTTCGGCGATCGCCGGCAATTGCTGTTTCAATATCAACGTGACGTTATCGCTTTCCGAACGAAGCACCGGCCGCGCGCGGGTTCCGTTCGGCCATTTGTCCAAACGGCCTGTATAGATGCCGGTTAACTGAACGGTTGAAATCTTTGTGCCGGGGGTCGTTGGACCGACGGCGAATACCAGGGGGGTTCGCCCATATTCCGTGGCCGCGGCCCCCTTATCGCGCTCCTGGCCCGACAAAGGCCTGCTGGTGGTTCCGACGTCCACCGCGCCGGCCAGAGTGGCATTGATGCCGCCTGTGTCGCCAAGGCCGACGAGAACCGTGACACGGATCGCGGGGTTCGCCTCATGGAACGCATCTCCCAACAAACGCATCGTCGCGAATTCACCGCCAGTTCCGCCGATCGTCAGGCTTGCCTGGTCCTCAGCCGCGGCGACGGGTGCCGCGCGCAGGCCGCATACCAGCGCCGCGCCACACATAAGGCGGCGTGCGACATGTTGATGCGTGCGGAATGTAACAAAATAGCGCCGGGCGCCGATCAGGGACACCGTGACAATCTCCGGACCTCGGTTGTTGTTGCGTTGGTTTGATAAACCCGGTTGAAGCGACAAAGCATTGACCTGGGGCAATGCTGAACATTTAACCTGAGATCGGAGGCTTATGCCGACCGAACAACTGTGTCTCAGGACGACCGAGAGCGCGATCTCGCCACGTCCAAGCCAGGTGACCAACCGATGACGGCCCGCGCGCACCCGGCCGGCCGGGGCCGAGGTGAGGTGCGAGGCTTTCATTTCGTCCGTCGCCTCGCCGTGGAGGCCACAAGCGTCCTCGGGGCGACCACATCGAAAGGATATAGAAAAGCATCGCCAGCAACAGCAGGTGACGAAAGCCCAACGGCATCGAGAACGGTTCGCTCAGGCCACCGAGCACGGATCCCGCGATATTGGAGCCGAATGCCCGATCGGGATCGCGCGCGTCCTGGAAGGATCTGGCGAAAATCACACCGGCGAAGAGCATCGGTCCAAGCGCGAGGAAGCACGGCGCCACATAGTGCCACGGCGGGCCGCCACCGAGGAATACGTCCAACGGAACCAGCACGCCGGCCGCGAGGAAGCCCAGGACTCCCGTATAATACCATACAAGGCGTACCGGCCGGAACCAGAGCACGTACAGGTTCGCGAGCAGGATCAATACCAGCATGGTGAAAAACACCATCATGTTGACCAGCCAGGTGCGGCCGAACAGCAGCGCCAGTTGAACCACGGGCTTGGTTTCAAGCAACATGAAGGCCGCGCCGAGAAAGAACATGCGGTTGTCGATCCGCACCCGGCCTTTGGGGAGAAACCGCCAGACCATCGCCAGCCCCAGGCCTCCGAGCGACAGTGCCGAACGGATGCCAGCCGTCCGGCAGGAGGCTAATCACGGTGCCAAAGTACCCAGTGCTCGGTTTCTTCCACGACCGAGAAATTCGACATCAACGAAGGGCCATAGATCCGCATGAGCGCGGAGACGTTGGCAAGTTCGATTGGGTTTGGGCCGTCTTTCTTATACTTCCGAACCATCACATACGATGTGTCCCCGAAGAATCGTTCCGCCGTGGGATGAGCGGCGTCACAAAAAACATAGTCGTAGGCGACCGCGGCGATGCCTCCCCGCGGAGAACGCAGATCGAGAAGGTAATTAAATGGATTGAACTCATCAAATGCCAGAACCCCGTCTCGGTTCGCCGAATGCCGGCGAATCAGTTCCAGACCGTCATTCACCGCCTCGACGTATTCCATTCCTGTCGTCTCATCCCCCCTCGTGCCCGTCATCGGGCGAAAATGTAAGTAAGAGCCGCGTTCCGTCGATGCCAGTGAGATTACGTCTGGTCCTGTCGGCAACAGCCGTCCCACCGCCGCGCCGGCAAGCGATATCCCATTTTCCAGGCAAAGCGGCAGGAAGCAGATCCCCAGCAGCAAAGCCCTCGGAAAGCCTTGCGAAAAACCTGGCCATTTCAGGGGTTTTCCACTCGACAACGATCCATGCCTGGCCGCCAAAGCGACCGCCGCGTAACCGTTCAAAGGAAAGGTGTTTTTCTGCTGGTTTGAAAACAACAGAAGATATCCCGCCGCGACAGTCAGCAGTGCGAACAGATCTCGACGGATCGGCGTGGCGCGGTCATGGGCGCCTCCTGTTTTGACCCCGTAACCAAATCCCGCGAACAGAACGATCAGGATCGTCTGCGCCAAATCAAGAACACCAGCCGGCAACCATAACCGAAGCGACAATTGGCGAGCCGTCGCGGCCATCGCCAGATCTCGCCACATGTCGAATATGCTGAACCTCAGATAGCAGAGGACGAGTACCGACACCATCGCGAAGCCACCGAACACCTCAACAAACCGTCGCACACGACCGGCGCTCGCGGCGATCGTCGAGACGACGATGAATGGAACCGCGACGATCGCATAGCTGACCTTGAGAAATGCGAGCAAAGCGAACGCCGCCCCGGTGGAAATCGCCCCAATGGAGTCTCGTCGCGTCGAGCGATTCACCGATGGCGCGTTCGCCGCGCATTCCATCATGAGAATTCCAAATAGCGCGTAACCATATCGATTGTAGGTCATGGCATAACCGAAATCCAACGGATTGATGCCGAGAGGAAATGGCGCGGTGATCAAAAGAATAGCATACACACCCAGGGCGCACGCGCTGGCGGAAGACCACCTTGCCCGGATGAGCAGGAACGTCCAGATGCCGACGATGGCTCCAAAAAGCGCGTTCGCGTAACCGATGCCGGTCGGCCGCATTCCGGACAGTATGAGGCCGGCGGCGTGGATCAGAAATATGACAGGTCCCCAGGCGGATGAAAAATCCCGGTGGGGGACCTGGCCTTGACTGACCCGGTATGCGTTGTCGAGAAAGAAGAACGTGTCGTGCGCGAAACTTCCTAATGGAGCAGGGATGCCGATGAACGCGGAGAGGCCGCAGACCACAACCAGCGCCGCGATAAAAATCGTATCGCCCCATGCCGGTTGCCATCCCCGAACCATCTGTTCGGGCGGGCTCGCATCACACTGACCGACGCTCGGGGGCGCCTGGATGAGATACGTGTTGTACCCGGGGACCGATTGCCGCGGCGGTTTGAGCATGGTCCGATTCCTCAGCTTGCGTGTCCGCCCAACCACCCGGCGTCACATGGTCCCACGAGCGCGACGATCCTCTGGCGCGCAAGCTCCTGTTGCTGATTCGGCGACCAGGCGACGCCGGCGCGACTGGTGATCGCCTGAATCGGACAACGGCGGCTTTCGTTATGAACTGGCACGAGAATCGGTTACCCGCGACGCGAGGAAAGGCGCTGAACCGGCATCCATTCGCCGCGCCGGCCGCGCATTCCCGGCGGCCCTGGCACTCGCCACGACGCGCCGCAGGCACAACAAGAGGATCGTCAATGTGATCGCCGGACCGAGTGGAATATGCCACGCGGTACCAGCGGTCCAGGCCGCCAACGCCACGGGATAGGTGGCGAGCAGCAGGATCTTTTCCCACGGCAGGAACCCGTGGACACGGGCTTCCCGCACCAGCCAGCCGATCGCCACCAACGCCAGCACCATGTCGTAGAACAGAGCCAACGGCACGTCCAGCAGCGTCGCCACCAGCAGGCAGGCGCCGCGCAACGGGCGGCTCACGTCGAGGCGCCAGATCAATGCCACCATCGCGACCATGGCTATCGTCGCGATTGCCTGGACCGCGTAAGCATCTCCTGGGTCAAATCCCAGGAGCCGAACGCCGCCAAACGGGGTCACCATGCCAGCAAAGGCGATGCGTCCGGATGCGTAGATCTCGGGGGACGCGGCGAAGGTCGCGAGATAGGCTTCCCAGGTGTTCCATCCGAACATCACGATGGACATTCCTACCAGGACAGCGATCGTGATCGCGGCGGCCCAGAACGCGCGCCAGTGGCGGCCGGCCACCAGCGCGACCGGAGCCAGCAAGCCGAAATGCGGCTTGTAACAAACCATCCCAAGCAGGATGCCCGCCGTCACTGGGCGGCGATCGATCAGGAGCGTGAAGCCTCCGAGAAGCGCCGCGGTGAGAAACGCGTTCTGTCCGAGACCAATGGTCCAGAATACCGGCGGGAAGGCCAGCATGGGTGGCAGCCAGGCCCATCCCTTCTCACCCAATACGCCTCGCATCACGCCCGCGAACATCGCCAGCGTGACCAGTTGAAACAATCCGAAGGCGACGAGGTACGGCAGGCTGGCGAGACAGGCGCACAGCGGCAGAAAGACCGGGGGATACATGAAGAACATATAAGGCACGCCGGGCGCGGTGGCATGCTGTTCCGCCAGGTGGTGCGCGGCCTGGTCGTATGCCAGTGCCGGGGTGCCGGCCAACGCCAGCTTACCCGCCGCGTAGAAGCTGACGAAGTCGGTGGAGGTCGGGTGCTCGGCTTCCAGCGGAGGGCTGTGCAAGCAGAACGCGACGAAGAGCACCAGAAGCAGTTCCTCGGCCAGCAGCACGATCCCCCAGGCAGCCACGCGCCGGCGGGTCAGCCAATGGGCATCCCGCAGCGCCGGCACCAGACCAGGCGGCATCATGCGCGCATCCTGACGGAGGACATTCGCCTCCACGGGCTCGCGCGGACTGTGACATCCGACCGCCCCCGGACGATCACGACGGCGATGAACACGCAGAGGACAAGCGGTGTAGCCAACCCCCACCGGAACAATATCGGCGGATCGAGCAACTCGAGACTCCACACGATCACGATCAGCATCGCGTCACCGAAGCGAAAGCCGTCCTCCAGCCCACGGCATAGAAAAAGGGAGACCGCGAGAGCCACCATCACCGCGTCGTAATTCGAGACGTGCGGGGCGCCGATGATGGTTGCCGTCAGCAATACCGCCAGTTGAAGGTCGCGACGCATCCTGGACGCCCGGAAACACCACCACACCACGGCGGCACAAAGCAGGGTCACGAGGTCTTGTATCACGCTGGCGACCGCGGCGGGCGCACCGATCAGGAAAGCGTCGGTATAGGCACTCTGGCCGTTGAGCCGGCCGACCTGGAGCCATTGCTGATAAAGCGGGCTTGGTCCGAGCATCAACGTCAGCCACTGCCGCCACGGTTCCAAGCCGAACACGACGGCGGAGACCAGCGCGAGCAAGGTCGCGACCAGGATCGTGCTGGCGAGGACCTTCCATTCTCGAGCCGCGAGCAGCGCCACCGGAACCAGCAGCCATAATTGTGGTTTGCAGGTTAGCAGACCGAGCAAAGTACCCGCGAGCAACGGACTTCGGGGGATGAGACCGAAGCCGCCCACCAAAAATGCCGTGGTCAGAAAGCTGTTCTGCCCAACAGCGACCGTGAACGCCGTCGCTGGCGACAGCAGCAAGCCCGCCGCGCAGACCCATCGCTGATAACCGTGAGGCACATAGCAGCGCACCGCACAGTTGAGCGCAAGAAAGGTGAGAACAAGAAACAAACCGTATGCGACCAGGAATGGAAAAAGTCCGATGGGTATCACCATCAGCAAGAACGTCGGCGGATAGACCCAGGGATGCAGGCCGAGCGAATGGGAAAACCAGTCGCCAAACCTGGCGTTGAGCTGCGCGGTGAACGCGACGCCATCGAATATGAGGGGAAGTCGACCTTCAATGCATACGCGCGCGGCTGTGTAGAAGACCATGAAGTCCTGAGCCCAGGCAAGACGGAACACCAAACCGTAGAACACCCCGGCGACCAAGGAGAACAAAAGACAAAAACTCCCGATCATCATAAGATCTTTTCGTGCCGCGACCGGCATCGATGGACGCTCCCGCGCGACGGCGCCGAACGCGACAGGGCTCTCTCGGGGCGCCGGGCCGGCACACGCGTGGGTCCCCCTGTCCGAATTTGAGGCATCGGGATTCACGACCTGGGTATGCCGCATGAGTCCGGCGCCAATCTCATCATCGCCGCGACAGCCCACCAGATCGCGAAAGTGGCGGCGATGGCGAAATACCCGTCCAGAGCGTAATGCCAGCCAAGATGGATCGATCCGATCAGCAGAATGCCGGCGAACACCGTCAGCACCACGCCGAGAACGCGATGCACGCGCCAACCGAGCAAGGCGAACAGGGTCGCCGCCGAAAGATGCAGGCTCGGCATGGCTGAAATACCGGCACCGGCGCCGAACGCGCGGTTTTGGTAAAATCGCCACAGCATGTTCTGGGTGTCGATGGCGTAAATGCCCGGCACGCTCATGCTGGCGGAGCGGAGATAGTTCATTAATGGTGCGAAAGGGTCAGGTCCGGCGACGATCCGCTCATAGAAGCACGGGCCGGCGGAAGCGAACAATGTCGCGAGCAGGTTACCAAGCAGGGCGAAGCAGAGGATCGAGGAGACAAAGAACTGCATGCGCAATCGCGGATCGCGCAGGCTCACCGCCTGCCAGAACCAAAAGCCAAGCAGAACGAACAACCACAGATTATAGAATGCGTTCAGCACCGCGGTCACGATCGGATAGCCAACCAAAGGCTGCAGGAGCAGCCATGGCGCCACGCCGAAGTGCAGCTTTTGGTCCAACACCGCCAGGGTGGCGTCCCAGTCATAAGGGTGGATAACGGGGATCATCGACTTCATCGATGTGAAAGTGGACATGAAGACGGTCAGCGCCAGCAACATCGGTAACGCGTTGAGGAAACGTCTTTGGGTAATCCATCTCGACGTCAGATCATCGACGATCGTTCGGATCAGGCTGTTTGGTCGTATGACGAGCATCAGATAAGTCGCGCGTCCGGCCAGCAGCGATATAACGATCACGAAACACAAAACGACGAAAGCGGGCTGATAGATCGTCAATGAGATTTTGTCCGCGAGACCGAACCACGTCATTACCCCGAACGTGATCACGACATGGCCGATCACGAGGCCGATCACCAGCCGATGCGCGCGCAACGATTGCTTTGCTTCAAGCAACAGGAGGGCCATGCCGGGCCGGAAAGTGTTGGCGCCGCCGCTCATTTATTCGGCTGCCGGGCGTCGGCCGAAGACCTGAAAACGATCGATGTCGCCGAGCATGGTATAGTCGGCCCAGATCGTGGCGAAGCGAGGATCGGTGGAAAAATATCGAATGTAGTCGAAATCGATGCCACCGAAATGGCTCTTCCTGGGCGCCGCGTCGACAAAGACCAGATCGGGTGGCCGGCGTGTGAAGTCCTCGGCGACGGCATTCCGCAAATATCGTTCGATCTCGCCCCTCATACGGATCCCGGACGCGGAAGCAGCGGCATCCGTCCCAGGGACGACGAGCCCCGGTAGCAGCCAGAGTTCGTCAAAGCGCGAGGACCAGCCCACCCCGGTATAATTCACCAGAGGGAAACCATCCGGTACCTGTACCGAGAAGATGTAGATCGAGGCGCCGGGTGCAAGTCGCGCGACCATCGGTTCCAGCCTTAGCATGGTTTCGTTGGAATATCTTTCCCGGCTCGCCGTGGTACCCATTACCAGGATCAAAACACAAGCGCAGAGGGCGAGCGAACGCAACGCGGTGGCATTGGCCCCGCGGGGCCGGCCCGGGAGGACTTTCTCGGTGACATTAAGAAAGATCACGGACAAGGCCAGGACCGCCATCGCCATGATCGGGTACGCCTGGTAGCTCCAACCTTTGCTCTGGACCGCGTAGATCACCAGAAAGCACACCGCGCTCAGACAAAGCAGGTCGCAGATTTCCGCTATGACCAGTTGTTTTCTCAGTACGAGATGGAACAGCAAAACAGCGGGCAAACAGATCACCCAGGGCGTCAGCAACACGCGCCAGAGTGGACTGTCGAAACCATGGTCGTAGACGGCCATCCCGAATGGAACGATCGTGGTCAGATATTCGGGCGTGAACACCGGGATCGTGACAACATAGGCTGTCACGGTCGCGGCGAAAGCAAGTGTCTCGGGCCGCGTCAGCCGGCGCAATGAGCGCGCGCGAACCGCGATGTAACACTCGGCCGCGAGCGGAACCAATAAGAAGTGCGGCTTGATCGAGAAACCGATCGCGCCAAGAACGCCGATCACGGCGGCCAGACGCCAATCGCGCGCCTGCCACCGAGCCCGCGTGGCGGCGAGGAACAGATAAGGCAGCGCGAGGATCACCATCAGGTGCTCCCGCTGGCCAAAGTCGGCCGCGGGGTAAAGCACGAGCACGGGCGTCACCGCGATCAGGATCCCGTTGCGGACGAAGGGAGACAAACGCGGGGTCTCGCGAAGGGTGAGCCAGATGAGACTGAGCGAGACCACCGCCAACAGGAAGATGTAAAGTACGAATACGTCAATGCTGGAGGCGTGCAGCTGTTTCGCGACCCATACGGGTGGCACGGTGAGATAGATAATCAGCGGGGGATTGAGCTCGAATACGTCGACATAAAGCCTGCCGCCGTTCAAAAAGACCTCGGTTCCATGAATCAGCCACGCGGAATCATGATTAAGGATCGCGCTGAACTGATTGAAGGCACAAGCCGCGCTTAAACACAGAATGACCAGGATCGCGCGACGCCCGTCGTTCAGCGAACGTTGCAGCAACCTGAGCAGGCTCTCAGTGAAGCGAAACGATGTGTCGGGCTGGCGATCAATGGCGCGGCTGGTCAAGTCCGGTCCTCGCGGCCTCGTCCGGATTGGCTGTTCGCCGCGATTTGTTCCAACTGAAGTCCGTGCTCATCGCGTCCCGATCCCGCCGGCACCGGGCCATCCGCTCCTGGTCCTGGCTCTTCCTCGCCGCCCCATCATGGTTTCGTTCCCCGAACGGCCGCCAGAAAGGCCAGGTTGGCCTGGGTCGTTCCCTCGTCGAGATCCACCCGGCTCAGCATGGTCGCACGATCGGCGTCGCCCATCAGCCCATAGATGATGGCCAGGTTTTCCCGCTCCCGGGGTGTCGCGGTGGAGGATCGCACCAGCGGTCCGATCAGCGCGATGGCCTCATCATATTGGCCCGTCAGCGCCAGCGACAAAGCAAGGTCGTTGCGCGCGGCGACATGGCGTGGCGTCACGCTCAGGACGCCACGATAGAGTGCCTGCGCTTCGGCATGCCTGCCCAGTGAGTCAAGCGCGACGGCCTTATCGATCAGAACCCGTGCGTCGCGCGGCGCCAGGACCAGAGCCTCCTCAGCATAATTGAGTGCCTTGACCGGATCTCCAAGATTTAGGTAGGCGCGCGTCATGCCGAGCAGCGCGCCCAGACGCGCCGGGGATCGGGCGTCGATCTGGCTGTAAATATCTATCGCCTCGTCAGGCGATCCGGATTCGACCAGAACGTCGCCGAATTCAACCACGACCTCTGGCGCCACCGAACCGTTGCCCACGAGCGTGCGATAGAGCTGGATCGAAGCGGCCAGATCGCCAGACTGATGCGTCGCGCGTGCCACCTTCAAAGCGGAGTCGGGGCCGGCGGCCGCGGCCCGTGCCTGGCGCTCGCTTTCGGACGGCAGCAGTCCGGGATACGTCGTGGTATGGCCGCACCCGCAGACCGACAATAAAACCGTGATGACGCTCAGCCAGCCTGTCATACCCCAGCCTGTCATACCCCAGCCTGTCATACCCCAGCCCGTCATACCGATGTGGTTCGACGCTTTCGCGGGCGCCATGACAATCCCTTTCATTTCATTTCAGACCCGGGAACGTCACCGTTCGACCGGAAAGCAGTTTGATTAATTTATCGTTGATCGGGACGGTTGTCATTGCCGTGGATCAATGACAACGCCGATGCGTCAGTCCATTTTATAATCAGGGAAACACCTTCCCCCGACGATAGAGCGGCCTGCCGACATCGACAGGCACGCACCCCAAAAATGGAGTTGCAACTTATCATGACCCGTTTCCTGAAGCAGCTGGCCGCTCGCCGATTTATCCATTCCGAAACCGGTGTCACGGCCATCGAATACGGTTTGATCGCCGCGCTCATCGCGGTCGCCATCATTACCGCCGTTACCCTGATCGGCACCAACCTGAGTACCGTATTCCATAGCGTTGCCACCGCGGTTTGATATCGGTCGCCATTCGATATGGTGGTGTGTTGGATTTCAGCCATCACGCCAGCGTCGAACGGCGTGCCCGATGGAGCGCGAAAAGCACATGCGACAATTATTCCGGTCGGTTATTGAATCCCGTCCTTTGAAGTCGGAGGCCGGGGTGACCGCGATCGAATACGGGCTGATCGCGGCACTCATCGCGGTCGCCATCATCACGGTGATCACTCTGATCGGAACCAATATGAGTACCGTATTCCATAACGTCGCCACCACGCTTTAGACCTGAACGAACCGCCGGCCGTCACGCCGGCCTTCGAAAGGAACAGCCAACAGACGCAGGAAGCTTCATGATTTGGTCCGCGGTCGCCTGGGTCCTCGCTGGTGCGATCCTGGCGTGTCTCATGCTGGCGATCGCCACCGATCTGGCGCGCCGGATCATCCCCAACGGCCTGGTACTTGTCGTACTGGGCTGCGGGCTCGGCCTTCGGCTGGTCGCCGGACCGTGGCCGCTGCTGGCGAGCTTGTGCGGCGCGCTCGCGGTATTCGCGGCGGTCGGCACGCTCGCGGCGTATGATTTGTTTGGCTGGGGCGACGCCAAGTTGATCGCGGCGGTGACGTTCATCGTACCGGTGGATCGCGTCATCCCGCTGCTGCTGGCGATCGCCCTGGCCGGCGGTCTGCTGAGTTGCCTGTATCTCACCGCCCGCTTTGCCTTGCGGCGCCTGGCACCGTTCGGGCGCCCCGCGCTGGGCGAACCGGACCACGGCTGGACCCTTCGGGGACTGGCCCGCCGGGAAGGCTCCAGGATCCTCGCGAACGAGCCGATGCCCTATGCCGTGGCGGTGCTTGGCGGCGTCGCGTTTGGCCTGGTGGCCAGGTAGATTGAGATGATTTCCCGGAATATCCTGCTGGGTCTTGGGATTCTCGCCTTGGTCGCCGGGGCGCTGCTCGCCGTATTGTGGTTCCGTCAGCCATCGGCCCGCACGGCCGCCGCCGCCGCCGCGCCCGCGCCAACCGAGTTGGTCCTGGTCGCCACTCACTGGGTGCCCGCCGGCGCGTTGCTGCGACCAGGGGATGTAACCTGGGGCAAGATGGTTGTGGCGGACGCGGTCGGAACCGACATCGTGCAAGGCTCCATCAACCAAAGTGATTATGTCGGCGCGGTGACCCGGCGCGCGTTCGCGGCCGGCGAGCCGATCTGGGCGATCGCCTTGATCAAGCCCGGCGACAGCGAGTTCCTGGTCGCGGCCTTACGGCCAGGCTTCCGCGCGGTCTCGATCGCGGTCGATGCGCCGCAGGGCGGTGCCGGCCTTGTCCTGCCTGGCGATCACGTCGATGTCATTCTGACCCAGTCCTTCGGCAACGGGGGTACCGACGCGGGTCACAAATCCGTGGGCGAAACGGTGCTGCACGATCTGCGGGTCATCGCGGTGGACCAGACATTGGTCGTGATCGCCAAGCCGGCTGAGCCTGGCGGCACCCCGGGCGATGCGAGGATACCGAAAACCGTCACGCTCGAGGTGACGGAGCGCGAGGCGGAACAGGTCCTCGTGGCGGAGCAACTCGGCAAGATCGAGCTTTCGCTGTTGGGCCTCGTGGATCAGCAGGCGACGACAACTGTTCCGTCGCCTGAGACGACGACAACGGTTCCGTCGCCTGACATCGCGACGCCACCGGTCTGGGCATCCGACGTGTCGCCGGCGTTGGCCGGGGCCACGGACGCGTCATCGGCGGAGCTGCCGGGACCTGTCGAAGTCCTCCACGGATCCAAAATCGAGCGCCGATGCTCCACCAGAACCGGCCTTATCACATGTCCATGAGGGTGCGATGCGAACCGCGGCGAACATGATCCGAACTGTAACAAGGCAATGCCGCGTCATCCTTCCGCTCGTGGCCATCCTGGCGGCCGTCGCCGGCGAATGCCTCGCGCAGGCTCCGGTGCCCACCGAGATCCAGCAGAACGCGCCACTCATGATCGAGACGGACAAGGCGCAACTGGTTCATCTGACGGAACCCGCGCGGACCGTTTTCGTCGCCAATCCGGACATCGCGGACGTCCAGGTACCGACGCCGACAAGCTTTCTGATCTACGGCAAGAAGCCAGGCACGACCACCGCGTTCGCGATCAGCGCGACCGGCGTGACCACCAGTTACGCGGTCAGAATTTCTCGTCCGCTCGCCGACGTCGAGGCCGCCGTGCAGGCCGCGGTTCCCAATTCGCGGGTCAGCGTGACCGCCCAACCCAATGGCATCACGATATCAGGCTCCGTCAGTTCGCCGCGCAACGCGGAACGGATCAAAGCCGCCGCCAAACAGTTTCTGGGTGACAAGGAAAACATAAACTACAACGTGGCCGTCAGCGGCGCGACCCAGGTCATGCTGCGCGTGACGGTCGCGGAAGTCTCACGCAACGTCGAAAAGCAGTTGGGCGTGAACTGGTCGGCGCTCGGCACCATCGGAAGCATCGCCCATCTTCCCGCGCTGACCCTGAACGCCAACGCCGATCCAATCGTGTGCGTCGGCACGGCGGGCACGATATGTCCCAGCGCGAACTTCAACGGCGTCATCACCGCCCTGGATTCGTCCGGGCTCGCCACCATTCTGGCGGAGCCGACACTCACCGCGGTCTCCGGCGAGACGGCGAATTTCCTCGCCGGCGGCGAGTATCCGATCCCGGTACCGCAGGGTCTTCAGGTCGTCACCATCGACTATAAGCGGTTCGGCGTCAGCCTGGATTTCACACCGACGGTGCTGGACGCCAACCGCATCAGCATCAAGGTTCGTCCGGAAGTCAGCGCGCTCACCAGCGTCGGCGCGTTGACGATCGACGGCATTTCGGTACCGGCCCTGACCGTGCAACGGGCGGAAACAACCGTCGAACTTGGTAGCGGCGAGAGCTTCGCCATCGCCGGCCTGTATCAGAACATCGCTTCGAACCAGATAACGGCGTTTCCCTGGTTGGCCGACGTGCCGATCCTGGGCGCGCTGTTCCGCTCATCGACCTTCATGCGCAATGAAAGCGAACTGGTCATCATCGTCACGCCGTACATCGTCAGGCCGGTCGCTCAGAGGACCGATTTGCACCAGCCGGGCGAGGGGCTGCGGTGGTCGAGCGACATCGAGCGGATTCTGCGAGGCCGGCTCTCGGCGACGCCCCAGGCGGCGGCCTCGCCGAGCGGGACGGCCGACGAGCCTCGGCTGCGCGGCGCCGCCGGATTCATGCTGGAGTGACAATGATGACCCTACCACGCCGCGGTTCGCGCGCCGTCGCTTCGTCGCTGGTCGCCGGGATGCTGTTCTTCATGGCCGGGTGCGCCAGCCGGACACCGGAGCCGACGCCCCGCATCCTGGTCACCGGCTCTCCTTGCCCGCACTGGTGGGAATATCCCGCGGACCCGCACGATAACTCCGACTCCCCGTTTCTTGGTTGTATCGCCGCGGTCAATTTACGGGCCATGGTGGCCAATCCCGCGGATCTGAGACGGGGCAGATCCCTGGGACCGGCGGATGGCGACCGGGAATCCCAGGCGATCGAGACCTATCAGCAGGGCAAGATCAAGCCTCTCGCGGGCAGTGGCTCAAGCTCCATGAGTTCCTCCGGCGGGGGAGCCCAGTGATGGATGGCGTGACGCCCACCGCCGCTGACGCCGTACCGACCGTCACCGGGTCCACCGCGATGGTGTTCGTTCGGGATCGCGATTCCGAGGGGGTCATCCGCCAGTGCCTCACCGATCTCGGCGTCGTCACAGCCGAGTTCAAGCTTGGCGGCGTGGACGATGCCATCGCGGCCCTGGGGTCGCGCCAATCGCCCCATCTGCTGATCGTCGACGTACACGGAGTCGATGATCCGGTCGCCAGAATTCGTGATCTCGCCAATGTCTGCGAGCCCACCACCGGCGTGATCGTCATCGGCGAAACCAACGACATCCGGCTCTATCGCGATCTCAAGGCCGCCGGCATCGTCGAATATTACTTCACGCCCCTGGTCCGGGCGCTGATCATGCAGAGCTGCAACAGCATCATGACCGGAAGCACGTCGCAGGCCGCGCCGAGGACAGGCAAGCTCGTGTTCGTGGTCGGTGCTCGCGGCGGCGTGGGAGCGACCACGATCGCGGTGGCTACCGCGTGGCACCTGGCCGAAACCCGTAAGCGTCGCGTCTGCCTGCTGGATCTGGATCTACAGTTCGGCGATGCCGCGCTGCAGCTTGACGCCACTCCGAGCCATGCCTTGCAAGAAGCCCTGGATCACCCGGACCGCGTCGATGAGTTGTTTCTGGATCGCGGCATGGCACGCGCCGGGGAACGGCTTGGCGTGCTCGCCGCTCTTGAAGCGCTGAACGACACACTGGTGCCGGACCAGGCGGCCGTGCTGTCGCTGCTGGAGCGGCTGCTGCATCGCAACAGGTACGTGATCGTCGATATTCCGATGACCTCGGCGCCACACCTGATGCAAGTACTGCATTTGCCAGGCACGATTTTGCTGGTCAGCAGCGGCAGTCTCGTCAGCGCGCGCGATGTCGCTCGCCTGAGGGAAAAGTTAGGTCCGAACAGCGCGGAGCGGACAACGATACAAATTCTGAATAAGAGTGGAGCCAAGGAAAGCATGTCAGACGAGGAATTCGCGCAGGCGACCGGAGCGCCTCCCGACATCATCATCCCGCAGGCTGAAGAGATCGCCACCTCCTCGCGCCTGGGCGTGCAAGGTCTGCAGAAGTCCGCCGCGCTGCAGCGCGGATTGGCGCCATTGTTCCGCCAGCTATCTGGCGAAGAGCCGGCCACGGCCGCCAGGTCGATCTGGCGGGGGCTGTTCGGCAAATAATGTCAGGATTCGGAAAGCGGGTGAACAGCGTGTTTACCCCGACCCCGCCACCGCCGGCGATCCTGGTCGCGGAACCCGCGGCGCGTGTGCCCGCCCCGGAACCGCCACTGCCGCGAAGCGAGGCCCCCCCAATACCCGTGCGGACCGAAGCCCATCCGGCCACGGACTTCATCCGCGGCGAGGTGTTGCAGCGCATAGAACCAGCCGTTGCCGTGCAGATGACACAGGCGGACCTGGCGACGCGGGTCAATGGGCTCGTGGCCGAGATCGCGACCGAACGACGTTTGTTGCTGAACCGTCAGGAGCAGATGAACCTCGGGCATGAAATCGTTGACGACATGATCGGGCTCGGCCCGCTGGAGCCGTTGCTGCGGGACGAGACCATCTCCGACATTCTGATCAACGGCGCCAAGATGATCTATGTGGAGCGTCGCGGCAAGCTGCAGCTGACCGGCCTGCAGTTTCGTAACGATGCTCATGTCTTGCATGTGGCGCAACGGATCGCCTCGTCAATCGGCCGCCGGGTCGATGAAACGAGTCCGATGCTGGACGCCAGGCTGGCGGACGGCAGCCGTGTCAACGTCATCATCCCACCCTTGAGCCTCAAAGGGCCCTGTATTTCCATCCGGAAGTTCTCCAAGACCAGACTGGACTTCTCAAAATTCGTGACGCTGGGTTCGGTTTCGCCGGCACTGGGGCGGGTGCTTGAAATCTCCGCGCGATGCCGGCTGAACATCATCATCTCCGGCGGCACCGGGTCCGGCAAGACGACGCTGCTCAATGCGCTATCGGCCATGATCGAGCACACCGACCGCATCATCACGATCGAGGACACCGCCGAACTTCAATTGCAGCAACGCCATGTCATCCAGTTGGAAACGCGGCCGCCAAACCTCGAGGGGAACGGCGAAGTGACGCAGCGCGATCTGATGCGCAACGCACTGCGGATGCGGCCGGATCGCATCATCGTCGGCGAGGTGCGCGGCCCCGAGTGCTTCGACATGATGCAGGCCATGAACACCGGTCATGATGGGTCGATGTCGACGATCCATGCCAATTCAGGCCGCGACGCGCTGGCCAGAATGGAAGACATGATGCTGATGGCGGCGGTGAACCTGCCGATGCAGGCGATCCGGGCCCAGATGACGAGCGCCATCGATCTCATCGTACAGACGGCGCGGATGCGCGACGGCGTGCGCCGGGTGACCGAAGTCGTCGAAGTGGTCGGAACCGAGGGTGATGTCATTTCGCTGGAGACCTTGTTCGCCTATACGTACCAGGGCGAGAATCCGGACGGTTCGCTGCGCGGAACATTCGTGTCGAGCAACCTGCGGCCGCGCTTCCTGCCCCGCCTGGAATATTTTGGGTTGGCCGACGCCTTCCTGGCCGCGCTCGCGCCACAGGTCGCGCCCCCAAAATGACTCTGCTGCTGCCAACTTTGCTGATGCTCGGCCTGCTGATCGCCATCGGAACAGGCTTGTCGCTCACACTCGCCCGGGTCCGCAAGACACGGCTGGACCTCAGCCGTCGCATCGGCCTCGTTGGCCACGACGGAGGAAAAAAGGCACTCGTCGGAACGGTTGAAATGACCGTGGCCGGCGAAAGCGGCTGGCGGCTGGTGCTGGGAACGCATGTCCGCGGCTTTTGCTCATGGCGTCTCCCGCGCACCTGGGGCATGACCGCCGGTGGGATTACCTTGATCGTTATCGGCCTGTGCGGGGCGGTGGCGGCATGGTCCGCGACGCATCTGGGTTTGCATTTGTCCGGTTTATTCGTGGTGCCGTTGACCCTCCTCGCCGCCCTCTGGGCGCCGCGCGCCTGGCTCAAGCACCAGCAGGGTGGCGCCGATGCGAAGTTCATGGCGGTGTTCCCGGATACGATCGATATGGTGATCCGCATGCTGCGCGCGGGGCTGCCGATCACCTCGGCGGTTCGCGCGGTCGGCCAGGAGGCTTTGCCGCCGGTGAACGAGGTTTTCACCAATCTCGCCGATAAGATGGCCATCGGCATCACTTTCGAGGATGCGCTGGCGACCGCCGGCGAGCGCATCGGATTGCCGGACTTCCGCTTCTTCGCCGTCGCCATATCGTTACAGCGGGCGACGGGAGGGAACCTCGCCACGACTCTCGACATCCTGTCCGACCTCATGCGCAAACGGCGGGCGGCACGCCTTAAAGCAAAGGCCACGACGGGTGAGGTCAGAATGTCGGCCTATGTCCTGGGCGGGATCCCGTTTTTTATCATCGGCGGGCTGCTGATCATGGCTCCGGCTTATCTCGCGCCGCTGCTGACGGATCCGCGTGGCAGAGTGCTCGTCGCGGTCGCGACGGGGAGTCTGCTGACCGGCTTCATCATTATCGGGCGGATGATGCGCAGCGTAACCGGCGATGCCTGATATGCGGCACCGTTCGTCATGAGCATTTCCGATCTGAACTCGATACAGTTTGGCGGATTGCTTGTCCTGGTCGCCGCGCTCGTACTGGGCCTCAGTGGCATGGGACTGGTCTTGTACAGCGCCCGGATGACTCGCGAGGCGGTCGCGAAGCGGACCAGTCTGATACATCCCAGCAACGTCTTGCTGACACGCTCGATGCCCGCGGCGCCAGCGCTGATCAGGTCGAACCTGCGCGGTTCGGAAGAGCGCGAACGACACGAAATGATACGGCTGATGCATAAATATGGTGTCCCCGAAGCGCGGGCGGACAGCACGCTGACAATTATCCGGATGGTGCTGATCGTCAGCCTGGCTCTCGTCGGCTTCCTTCTGGCCAGGCATTTTCTGGGGAGTTCCGGTTCCAGGGCCATTCCGATGTTGATTGCCACCTGCCTTGGCATGACCGGCTGGTTCGTGCCGAGCGTGATCATCCGCAAGGGGGTCGCGCGCCGTGCCAAGGCGGTCGTGTCGGGTTTACCGGATGCGCTGGAACTGTTGGTGATTTGCGTTGAAGCCGGTCTCTCGTTCGAAGATGGAATCGATCGCGTCGCCAGCGTGATCAAGCGATCGCGCCCCGCGCTTTCGGAGGAACTTGAGGTGACGTCGGCCGATCTTAAGATTCTGCCCAGCCGCGAGCTGGCGCTGGCCAATCTCGCCGGCCGCGTCGATATGCCAAGTGTCCGATCGGTGGTGACGACGTTGTCGCAGACGTTACGCTACGGCACGCCGCTCGCCCAGGGATTGCGGGTGGTATCGGCGGAATTGCGGAACGATACGCTGGTCCATCTGGAGGAACGAGCCAACCAGCTTCCCACGCTGATGACGATCCCCATGATGCTGTTCATCATGCCAACGATTTTCATGATCGTCATCGGACCCGCCGCGATACACGTGATCGACGCCTTCAAGCATTAACGTGGCCGATCGCGGTTTGCCTCTCTTCGTCATGGCCGGGCCTGACCCGGCCGTCTCGCGCCGCGCGTGCGGCGACAGATCACCAGGTCGAGCCCCATTGGCGCCAACATTAAGCGCGGCGAGGCCCGAACGGTGTTCCGCCAGCCTCTCAGCGTCATGGCCGGGCCCGGCCCGGCCAGCTCTCACCGCGCAATGTGCGGGCCGTGATGGATCGCCGGGTCGAGCCCGGCGATGACGAAGGGGCGGCAGGAGTCAAGACTTTCGACCACCGGTATCATTCATGTCGGGTAGCAGGCCATCGCGTTGAGCGTCAGCGAGTTGCTCACGCCAAATGGCGAAGCGGTATAGTACCATGGGATGGTGAATTTGAAATTCATCGTTCCGCTGACCTGATAACCGCACGTCGCGGTGAGGTTCACCGTGAAGGCGGAGGGAGCCAGTCCAAGACTCCATGCCTGGGTTACCGCGTAAGCCTGGATGGTCGCTGTCGTGCCGCAGATGGTTGTGTTGACGACCGCGCATCGCGAAGCGGCTTCGACCGCGTGCGCGAGGGTGGCGTTGCTCCACAACAGGCGGCCGACGTCGACGATCCCGAGCAAGAACATCAGCACGACGGGGATGACGATGCCGAATTCGATCGCCTCCGCTCCGCTCGTTCCTCGTGTCCGCCTGAGCATTGGCTTATTGCAGCCTGACCGTGGAACTGGCGGTCAATGTGGCGGGGAGGTGCAGATTGAGGTACGGCATGATCGTCTGATGCGAAAGCGCGGCGCTCACCGTCACATATTGGCCGGGCGCCGTTCCGTCCGCGCACTTCGTCGTGCAGTCATTAACCTGGGAGACGACGCCGGTGCCGGCCGTGGTACTGGGGCAGCCGCAGAACGCCAGCGGCACGGGAGTGGCGGTGATGCCCGGCGTTCCGGTCGCGTTTTGGACCGCCGTGATGATCGCCGAGCTGAACGCCGCGCTGATCGGCGTGATCGAGGTCGGTACGTTTTGAATCGCATAAAGTATGCCGGCTTCCACGGCGGCTTGTACCTGCATTGCCTGATAGGAAGCGATGCCGACCTCGACGACACCGGTCAGCATGATGAGCAGCAGCGGCGCCAGCAGCCCGAACTCGATGGCGGACGCACCCGACTGGTGCCGCGGTTCGACCGCGAGGCAACGAATCGGACGTGATGAGCCCGCGTCTTCACGGCGCATCCGGTGTGGTTCGCCAGCCCGGTTCCCGCGTGTTCCGCGCATCATTCCACCAGCTTGCTCGACGATCCGCCGATCGGCAGTGTGCCGGTCCCGCTGCAATTGCTTTTGAGCGTGGCGCCGCCCTCGAACACGATATGCCAGGCATCCAATTGGGTGCACGTCGTGGTGGTGTTTGATCCGTTTCCATAATCCAACGTCTGGGTCGGAAAATACAGCGCGCCGGTCAGGTTCATGACCGATCCGCCCTGTACGCTGCTCGTGTAGGTATTCACCGGGGCCGCCGGATCGGCGAAGAACACGAGGCCGGCTGTCGAGCCCGTCGTTGGCGCGCTCAAGGTGATGGTAACGCCATTCGCGATCTGCGCGGTCGCATAGTTGGTGCCGCTGCCGGTCAGCACGATGGTGACTCCGGTGCCGGTCACGGTGGTCCCGCCGCCGGGACTAAAGCTGCCGCCATCAATGATATAAATACCAGGGTTCAGGGTGACGGTGCCGCCGCCGCCCGTCGATAATCCGCCGCAATACACCCCTGGGCTCAGCGTTGGGTTTTGCCACCCATTGCTGACCGAATACCCGTTGGTGGGCAGCGAACCGTAATCGCAGTGGCCGGCGGTAAAGGCCGGGACCGTGATGCCGGCATATGGGTCGGTCACCGCCGTTTGCCCGGTCTTAACGCCGTTCGTGGCGGTGATCGTACCACCGTTGTTGACGGTGTCGGTACCGACCAACGATACCGCGCTCGCGTTGAGCACCGCGCCACCGGTGACCGACAGCGCGCCGGGCCCGCCGGCGTTTGACGCCATGCCGCATCCGTTGAGCGTGATGCTCGCGCCGTTGCCATCGACGACCGCGGGCGCCGACGCGGTGGTATACGACGTGTCGAGCGCCAGCACGCAAGCGCTCCCGCTGCTGCCCGCGATCGCGACCGCGCGGCCGCTGATATTCAACGGCCCGCTCACGAACATTTCGAACAGCGGCAAAGTTTGCGGTTGGGCGATGATCACCTCGACCGCATTGTTGTTCGCGGTGTTGGGGCCGCTCTTCGGCGGATTGTTGATGGTGATTGCGACGCCCGAGACGGCGGTGGTGAAACCCGAGGCGGTGGCGACGGCGTTCACCTCGGTTTTGTAATTGGCCGGATGTCCGGTCGCCAGCGCGACGGCGCCCGCCAGCGCCGCCGAGGCCGCGGCAGCCTCCATCTGACGTTGCTTGTACATCGCGAATACGACATCCGATCCAAGCGCGACAAACCCAAGCAGCATCGTCAGCGAAACCGCGATAAGGATGGCGACGCTGCCCTGGTCGGACCGCCAGGCTGTATTGGCGGTCCGGGAAGCGTCATCGTGCATGATGGTCAATTCGATCTTTTCCGATTGGTGCGTCTGACGGACATGCTTATCGCGGAGCCTGCGGTTCTGACCTTTCGAATTCCGGATCCACGCGTACTGTCTTCACTAATAAATGGTGCTGGATTGCCGCGGATCAATGACGGCTCAATCAGGCTTCCACTAAATCAACGTACTTCGAACGTTCACCCCGGGTTGAATGAAAGTTGAGGAGCCTATCATGGAAGACGGTAACAACATGGCCAGCTGGTGGCAGAAGGAACGAGAGCGCAGCTTCACGAAGCTCGAATGCGGACTTCTGGGAGGGCTCTTCACCGCGATCGTGATCATACTCATGATGGTCATTCGATTAAGCGTCGGTTGAACCGCGGCCAGGCCCGCATGACGGCGAAGCAGATGCGACGTCGATCGCCGCGACAGATCACCGGGTTCGGTCAGGACGTCACTTTTCCTGACTAATACACACTGGTGGTACGCCCCTTAATGGTCCGGTCGCCAGTTCCGGATGGGCGAGCGGCGGCCTGGCGACGATCGGGCAAGGAGGCAACACCGTGGCATCGACGGTAAAGCAAAAGCTGTTGCCGTCGGCGACGGTGGGCGAGATTTTTCCCGGGCCTTCAGCGGAGTAATGGCCAAAATGAAAGATACGAATGAAAGCCTCCCGCGCGGGAGTCCTGCTGGCCTCTCGGCAAAAGCCATAAATTACGAAAAATAAGCCATGGCATCAGAGCTGTTCAAAGGGGGCGTTGAGAAATCTGGAACGTGGGCGCGTGAAAATCAGACCGTTCGATAATTGGGCGTCATCGATACCTGGATCGCGAACTTACCGCTATGCTTCACACGCCAACTCAAGCAAAGCAGCGCGATCAAGTAATTCGACGCCCGATCGTTGGATCGCCAGGGTTCCTTCTCGCTGGAGGTTCACCAGGTTACGGCAAACGGTTTCAATGGACAGACCGAGATGATCAGCGATGTCCGTGCGACTCATCGGCAGGACAACCAGATGTCCGTCACCCGTGGCGGAATGACTGTCCATCGCCAACAGGAATGACGCGATTCGTTCCACCGCGGTTTTGCGGCCCAGAAGAAGGATCTGCCGGTGGGCGAAACGCAGGTTGGCCAGCGTCATCATTCGCAGGCGAAGCGCGAGCGCGACGTGGCTGTTCGCGTATGTCTCGACCACGTGGCGAGGATAGCGGCGCAGTGTCACGTCGGTGACGGCTTCGACATCGGCATAATACGTTTGAAGGTCGTTCATTCCCAGCATGTCGCCCGGCCAGAGGAATTCGCCGATCTGGCGACGTCCGTCTTCCATCAACTGCACTGAACGGGCACAACCAGAGAGCATCTTCCAACAGAATTGCGCTGGCTCGTCATGCTTGTAGATTTCGTTAGAGCGCCGCACCGTGATCGTGGTGCCGAATGGTTCCACGATGTCGAACGCGTCAGGCGACGGGGGCCGCCGTATCGCCGTCCCGGACATGCTGCTGGTCGGTTCCACGGTTTGCTTGGCTATGTGCATCGCTGCCTCCCTCGTTTTCTGGCCGGACGGGATCACCTGGTGCGTGACGGCCGGAGGCCGCCACCTTTGACGACGGCACCGGTCGAGCCCCCGCGCTGGACCTGAAGTCGATTGCCCGGATGCAACCGACTGTAATACCATAGATGACGGATTGAGGAGCGTGGTAGGCTCGGAAACTACTCACGCGTGCATACCCAAGCCTATCTCATAATTGATATTTTCGAGATATCGGCGCGGGATCATGAAATATCAGGACTGGAAGGGGCAAGGTCGCGATCTGGGATCGCCTCATTCCGGCGATTTCACCAGCTCGTCGGGCGCATCGGCGCGCGGGTATCGCGCTTTTTCAGGTCACGCCCGCCAGATGGAGTGACGGCCAATGTCCGCCAGAGGACAGTCAACGGGTCTGAACGCGGCTAGACGCCGTAACCATGCGTTAACCTCGTGGTCCTAATGTGCCATCGATGAAGCGCTACCCGGGGGACCGGGTCCGGATGGCAATGGGGTCAGTGATCGAGGGGGCAATAATGCATGATGGTCTCGCGCGCCTCGATGGCGCGCTCATCGACGGCGTGTGTCAGCCGCTGGTCGACAGGCTTTGCAGACACATGGCGGCTGACTGCTTTCGGCTGGCGCGAATTTGCACCGACCTTTCGGCGCTCGCCTGGATCTTGTCCCAGGCCCCTGGTGCATCCGAGGCGGCGAAGACCGGAACTCTGGGCCTCGGGATATTCCAATTCGCGCTGATTTTGTTCGGGCTAGGGGCTATCATGGTGCTCCGTGCGGTGTTCGAGCGGGCCGGAAACGGGCGCGCGGGAGGCCTGGCCAATCCATTTCGCGCGGGGATGTTCACGCATCGCCTCGTGTGCCTCCTTTGGGTGGCCGGGCTGTTGGTTAAGACCGGGATGACGCCGATTGGGTTTGGGTCGTTGGCTCTGCTGGCCGTGGGAGGCTTCGCCACGGCTGCTCTCTATCTCGGGTCCTGCTCCAACCCTCCACCGAAGACGCGCGATCACAGGACCGTTTGTAACCCGAGACGAATGGTTACAGCCTGGAACGGTTAATCGTAACCGGCGCGAGTGGCATCACCGATGCGAAGCGGTGGTGGTCCCGTTGGTCTCTCGATGGGGGCATTATACGTTCTGATATCGGAATATTATAAAGCGGGCATGAACGTCAGCGTCGCCTCGCCTTACGCATAAGATTTGTCATTTGGGTCGCCGCGCGGATCGTCAACGGATGTTGCGTGAAATTCGGCTCCGGCGCGATTCGGGCCGCCATCTCTCGAACGTACCCGAGCTGCCGTTCGGATGCGTCCGCGAGCAACGCGACCACCAGATTTTCCAGCGCGATCACACGTATATGCAACTGCACGAGTTCGACGTTCGTGAGCGTCCTGGACGCGGACGGAGACACGCGGGATGAGGTCCCCGCCGGCACGTCATCACAGACCGCGCCGCCTTCATTATCCCATCTGGAAAGCGCCAGCCGGTACTGCGTCGGATGAAACACAGTACCTGATTCATGTTCGGACATCGCGAAACCTCATGGTAGCGGAACGAGGCCGGCCTTCCGGCGCCCACCAGTCGCACGCGGCGCCGTTCCCTTGTTGAACGCGGGCGGCGTCTCTGGGCCGATCGTCGCCGCCACGGCATCGTCAACCGTTTCGAGCCAGACGAACCGTAACCGTTCCCGGACACTCGGCGGAATTTCGTCGAAGTCCCGCCGGTTGCGCGCGGGCAGCAGCACCGTGTCGATGCCCGCGCGTGCCGCCGCGATGACCTTTTCCCGGATGCCGCCGACAGGAAGCACAAGGCCGCGCAAGCTGATCTCCCCGGTCATGGCGGTTGTCGGCGGGATCGCCCGGCCGAGCATGAGCGAGGTCAGCGACACGAACATCGCCACACCCGCGGATGGGCCATCCTTCGGCGTGGCACCCGCGGGAACGTGCACATGCAAATCGATGGTGGCGAACGCGTCCCCCTCGATCCCGAACCCCGCCGCCCGCGTTTTCAACAGGCTCAACGCCGCCTGGGCGCTTTCTTTCATCACGTCACCGAGTTGACCGGTCAGGATCAGCTTGCCATGCCCAGGCATGCGGCTGGCTTCGATGAAAAGAATGTCGCCGCCGACCGGCGTCCAGGCGAGCCCCGTCGCCACGCCCGGTATCGACGCACGCTGAGCCACGTCCGAGTCAAAGCGCGGCTGGCCAAGAATCGTTGCGATGTCATCGACATTGAGCCGCGTCCGCCCAGGCGTGCCCTCAGCCACGCGTACCGCTACGTTGCGAAAGACCGCGCCGATCTCTCGCTCCAGGTTCCGCACCCCGGCCTCGCGCGTGTAACCGTCGATCAGCAGGTTGAGCGCGGCGTCATCAAGATCGATCGTATCGTCCGCGAGGCCGTTTTGCTTCCGCTGTCGCGGGATCAGGTGGCCGCGCGCGATCGCCACCTTCTCCTCGGCGGTATAGCCGGACAGCCGAACCACTTCCATTCGGTCACGCAACGGTCCCGGAACGGTATCCAGAACGTTCGCCGTGGCGATGAACAGCACGCGGCTGAGATCGAACGGCACCGCGAGATACGCGTCGCGGAACGTGCCGTTCTGTTCCGGGTCCAGAACCTCGAGCAAGGCGGACGCCGGGTCGCCCTGGAAACCTCCGCCACCCAACTTGTCGATTTCGTCGAGCATGACAACGCAGTTTCGTTCGCCCACCCGCCGGATCGCCTGGATGATGTTGCCGGGCATCGCACCGACATAAGTGCGCCGATGGCCGCGGATCTCCGCCTCGTCATGCACGCCGCCCAGACTGACCCGGATGAACTTTCGGCCGACCGCGCGCGCGATCGATTGCCCCAGCGAGGTCTTTCCCACACCCGGTGGCCCGACGAAGCACAAGATCGGTCCCTTGCCATCCGGATTGAGTTTCCGAACCGCGAGGAATTCGAGAATGCGGCGCTTGATCTTTTCCAGATCGAAGTGATCTTCATCGAGCACGCGGCGGGCCTCCGCGATATCGATTGGCGGTTCGTCCGCGATGCGCCAGGGCAGTTCCACGAGACATTCCAGATAGGAACGGACCATGCCCGCTTCAGCCGCGCCTTCCTGCATCCGTTCAAGCCTGCGCATCTCCCGCCGCGCGTGAACCGCGACGTCGGGAGGCATGCCGGCGGCTTCCAACTTCTGCTTCAGTTCATCGAGCTCGGTTGAGTCGTCGCCGGATTCGCCAAGCTCCTTCTGGATCGCCTTGAGTTGCTCCCGCAGCATGAATTCGCGCTGCTTGCCACCCATCGCCTCGCGGGTTTGCTGTCCGATATCGTGCGACAGGCGCAAAACCTCGTGCCGGTACGCCAGGCGCGCGATCACCCGATCGAGGCGCGGCAGCAGTTCGACGGTCTCGAGGATTTCCTGCTTCTCGGCCGGCGTCAGGTCCAGCACGCCCGTCACAAGGTCGGCGAGCGCCCCGGGATGCTCCGCCGCCGCTATGGCCGCCGACAATTCGGCGGGGGCCTGCTCGATCAGGCGCAAAATTTCCAGGGAGCGTTCGCGCACCTGATGAAACCGCGCATCGATCTCCGGGCTTCTTCCGTCCGGCTCGGCGATGCGGTGCATCGTCACCGCGGGATAAGGTTGATCGTGCACCACGGTTTCGAGACGAATTCGGCCGACACCCTGAACGATCGCATTGTGCGACCCATCGCGGCCGGTGAAGTAGCGCAGCAGGCGCGCTTCGGTGCCGATCGCGTGCAGATCGTTCAGATCCGGCGCGTCCGCGAACGGCTCTCGCTGCAACACGACCGCCAGGTGCTTATCCGTGCGGGCGGCTTCCTGAATCGCCGTCGCGGCGGCGGGACGGCCGATCGCCAAAGGCATGATCATTCCCGGCATCAGGACAGTGTCCGTCACCGGAACGAGGATCAGCACATCGGCCGAACTGGTGGTTTCCAAAAGCGTGACATCCGGCGCATTCATTACGCGAGCCTTCGGAGAGTCAGAACGAGGCAACCATCCGTGAGGTCATGGCCGACAAGTTGATAGGTGCCGGGCGGCAGCGGCAATCGTCGTTCAAAGCGGCCGTGCGGCAGTTCGATACGATGAACCCTGGCTGGCCGGCGCTCGGTGGGCCAGCGCCTTATTCCTCTGACAAACAGATCGCCGTGGGCGATGCCAAATTCGATCTCCTCGCGGCGAACCCCCGGCAGCGCCACGACGACGAGCAAACCGGTTTCGGTCTCCAACACATCGATCGGTGGCTCCCAGCCCCCCTCGGTCGGCCGGAACACGTCCTGGCGAACGCGATCGGTGCGCGAAAGCACGGACAGAGATTCCGACCACATGATATCCCTGACGGTACGCGGCATGATGGTCGTTTCCTATCTGTTCGGCGGCCGTGCCGTCGATCGCGGCCGCGGCGAGCCCCGCGGAAGCACTGACCGGTCGCGGCTCTTATTCCGCGCGATCATGCTCACCCCCTGACCGCGCGCGGTAGCCTCGGGAACTACTCAGTGCGCGTGCTGGACAGCGCGGCGCGGTGATCGCTCCGCGTTGGCGTGTGGTCGGTGGCATTCCAGGTGTCACGCCTGGTCAGGCCGGATTGTTTCGTCCTGTAATGGAGCTTGTCCGGGACCGTCGTGAGTAGTTTCCGAGTCTGCCGCGGACGGTTCGCGCCATTTAGGGTTCGCACATGCCCCGGCTCCGCTGCATAGCGGGCAAGCGGGCCTGACGGCACTCGCTTGGGTCGTTTCACTTTTATTCCATAAAAGCAGGAATGCGCGATGCAAGCATTTGTATATCATGGCCCTGGAAAGAAGGCGTTGGAAAAGCGGCCGAAGCCGGCGATCCAGGCGCCAACGGACGCGATCTTTGGGACCGCGACATCAGCATCACCACACGCCCGGTCGATACTGTCAGCACGCCGATGCCGCTGAACAGTCCGCGGTCGCACAAGATCGATCCGAAGCCGCCGATAACCCATCGCTTCAGGCTCGACCACATCCTCGAAGCGTATGAGACCTTTGGACACGCCGCCGATACGCGCGCGCTCAAGGTCATCATTGAGGCGTGCTGACGTAGCCACCGCTTCAACTCTGAGAAAGATCCAGTCATGACCTACCAAAGCGTCAACCCCGCCAAAGGCGAACTGCTGAAGAAATTCGAGGACCTGACCGACAAGGAACTTGAGACAAGACTCGCGGCCGCCGAGGCCTGCTTCAACATCTGGCGGCACAAGACCTATGCCGATCGAGCCGCTATCGTGACGAAAGCCGCCACTCTTCTCCATGAACGGGCGGACGAATTCGCGCGCATCATGACGCTCGAGATGGGCAAGCGCATCAGCGAGGCGCGCGGCGAGGTGGAGTTCAGTTCAAACATCCTCGCCTATTACGCCACGAACGCGGAACGTTTTCTCGCGCCGGTGAAGCTTAAGCCGTCGCTCGGCGAAGGCCATATGGAGAGCAGCCCAATCGGCGTGATTTTCTGCGTGGAGCCCTGGAATTTCCCATACTACCAGCTGGCCCGGATCGCCGGCCCGCATTTGATGGCGGGCAATGTCGTGGTGGTGAAGCACGCGGGCATCGTGCCGCAATGCGCGATCGCGTTCGAGAAACTTTGGATCGACGCCGGGGCGCCCGCCGGTCTGTATACCAACCTGCTGATCTCCCACGAGCAGTCGGATCGGGTCGTTGACGATCCGCGCGTTAAAGGCGTGGCGCTGACCGGCAGCGTCGCCGCTGGCCGAAGCATCGCGGCGCGGGCCGGAACGAACCTCAAGCCGTCGTCGATGGAACTTGGCGGCAGTGACGCGTTCATTGTCCTTGAGGACGCCGATCTCGAACACACCGTTAAATGGGCGGTTTGGGGACGGATGTATAATACCGGGCAAACCTGCTGCGCCGCGAAGCGGTTCATCGTCATCGATAAACTCGCCGATAAGTTCCTGGAAGAATTTCAGGCGGCGCTGACGGCGTTGCAAGCCGGGGACCCAATGGACGAGAAGACGACACTCGGACCGTTGTCCTCGGAATCGGCTTTGGTCGATCTCTTGAAACAGGTCGATGGCGCGATCTCTCACGGGGCCAAGGTGCTTATGGGTGGCAAGCGGATCGACCGCCCAGGATCGTATATGCAGCCGACGATTTTGACGGACATTAAGCCGAACAACCCCGCTTTCAGAGAGGAATTCTTTGGTCCGGTCGCGCTGTTCTTCGTGGTCAAGGACGAAGATCAGGCGATCGCGCTCGCCAATGATTCCGATTTCGGATTGGGCGGCTCGGTGTTCACCAAGGATATCGCCCGCGGCCAGCGCGTGGCCAGCCGGGTCGAGACGGGAATGATGTTCATCAACAACATATCCTGGTCCGATGCCGAACTTCCGTTTGGCGGCATTAAGGACTCTGGTTATGGGCGCGAACTCGGCGACATGGGCATTCAGCAATTCGTGAACAAAAAGCTGGTTCGCTACGTGAAGGCCGAGGCGCCGCTGTAAGGCACGAGCTCTTCGGCGGACGATGAGGCGTTCCTCATCGTCCACCGCGGCGTTGTGCATAAGTCCTGCCTGTTCAAACGCCGACAGGGCAAAGGCTACGTGGGGATCGTCAACGCGCTGTTCTGTTCGGACAACCGCGAGATGGTCCACGGCGACTGTGCTGGCGAAGATGATCGAGGCCATGCGCGGACCGGGCCTGAAAGCCGCCGCGTGACTCGTCGTTTCAATCATGAAAGCAGGAGATCCCCCCATGGCCGGTAAAATGCACGTCGCTGTTGTCGAGCAGTTCGGCAAGCCGTTGCTGTTCCAGGAGTGGGACATTCCCACCCCAGGCCCAGGACAGATTTTGGTGAAAACAGAGGCGTGCGGCGTGTGCCACACGGACCTTCACGCGGCGACCGGCGACTGGCCACTCAAACCGAAACTTCCGTTCATTCCGGGGCACGAAGCCATCGGCCGTGTCGCCGCCGTCGGAGCAGGCGTAACGATCGTCAAAGAGGGCGACCGAGTCGGCGTGCCATGGCTCTACTCGGCCTGCGGTCACTGCGAGCACTGCCTGTCGGCATGGGAAACCGTCTGCGGCGAGGCGGAGTTTGGCGGCTACACCAAGAATGGCGGCTTCGCCGAGTACGTGATCGCCGATCCGAACTACGTGGCCCATATACCCGCGGGCCTCGATCCGAAACTCGCGGCGCCTCTGATCTGCGCCGGGATCACCACCTATAAGGGAATAAAGGAAACCGAAGCGAGACCGGGCGAGTGGATCGTGATCTCGGGCGCGGGCGGCCTCGGACATCTCGCCATTCAATATGCCAAGATCATGGGACTTCAGGTCTGCGCGGTGGACATCGATGATGGCAAGCTCGCGTTGGCGAAACAGATGGGCGCGGATTTCGTGGTGAATGCGAAACACGCGGACGCGGGTGAAGCCGTTAAGAAGGGCACCAACGGTGGCGCGCACGGCGTTCTGATCACCGCGCCGTCCCTCTCCGCGTTTAAGCAGGGCATCGGCATGGCGCGCAAGCGCGGCACCTGCGTCCTGGTCGGTCTGCCGCCGGGCGATTTCCCCGTGCCTCTGTTCGACATCGTGGCGAATTGCATCACCATTCGCGGCTCCTTCGTCGGTACCCGCGAGGATATGGCTGAGACTCTCGCGTTCGCCGCCGAAGGCAAGATCAAGGCCGATATCGAGCTGCAACCGTTGTCGGCGATCAACGACATCTTCAACAGGCTGCAGCACGGCAAAGTGGCCGGTCGCGTGGTTCTGGATTTCGTGGGCGCTTCGGACGATCGCACCGCGAAATCCCACGCCGCGAAGAAGTTGGAAGCGGTAGCCGGCGGCCGTTGATGGTTTGATACCTGCCGGCGTTGACGTTGGCCGTCGGTCGCGAAGCCCCTGTGACGTCTTCCTCGCGCTCGACCCGAGGATCTCTCGACACGCCAAGGAGGTCGAAAGTCGGATGACGCGTCTGGGCCGGCCGATCCTCGGGTCGAGCCCGAGGATGACGTTCGGGGGATGGTTTTCACCTTCGCCGGCCTTATCTTGATGCCTATGGGGTCGGGCCCTGGCATGACGGATAGGGCCGGTACGTCATTCCGTTGGCCGGTTGGTATGACGGTCGCATTTCAGCCGGGGACCAAAAGTTTTGGTCCCCGTGCTCGGCCTTCTGGGTGTCGTTCACCGCGGAGATGCTGATTGTTCAGACAGCCGCGTGGGCCGGCTGATCCGCTGTGGTGCCGGCATGCACATCGAGACGCGTGGCATTGGCGATACCCAGGATTGCCTTGGCCCGTGCCACTTCCGCGACGGTGCCGTGTGCCATCACCAGAAAGTCATCGGCTGTCAGGTCAGCCTCGTATTGAAGTACGCTGTCCTTAGGAATCCCGATGCTATAGAGCGCCGCGCCAAGCGCGCTCAACCCTCCAAGCACCACGGCGTTTTCAATCCCTGAGAATACCACCGCCGCCAAATATCCGAGCACGACGACGTGCCCGATGACGGGAACGCTCATGAACAACCCGCCGAGGAACAAGCCCCAGAAACCGCCCCAGAACGCGCCCCGCTTGCCCCAGAATTTGACCCGGTCGCCGATGTTGTAAAAGCCGACGACCTTTTCTTCGGTGTGATATCCCTTTCCGACAAGGCTGAGATTCTTCATCGCGAAGCCTGAAGCGGAGAGCTTCTTGACGGCCGCTTCGGCCGCGTCATGGTTCGCGAAGACCGCGACGACGGTATCAACTTTTTCCATTGGATCCTCTTTCAGAATGAGACAGCGCCTCGCGATCGTCATCGCGCGCTCGGCCGAACCCGCATCATCGGAAACCTCCGGTGGTATACGGTCGGAGCGGCAACGCGACGGTACATAGCGGAGGTCTCGTGAGGCAGCCTCGGAAACTACTCAAATCGGCTCGAACGACGCGGTCGCGGGAGTTCAGCCGATCCCCAGCCGCCGGAAGACGGGAACCTTCACGAAATCCATGAGGAACGCGAAAACAAACGCACTGCCGAGCGTGCCGCCGACGACCTCGACCGGCAGCGGAGTCATCGCGACGCCGGTGATCGCCAGGATCGCCGCGATCGAAATGTCCGTGACGGAGGACGCGACCAACCAGTTGCTCGGGCGAGACGACCACAGTCGCCGGCGTTCGCGATTGTTGTAGGTGGTTGCCTGATTGCCGAACACGATGACGACGAACGCCAGCGTCCTGAGCGTACCGATGCCGTAGCCCATCTGGTAGACACCGAAAATCAGAACGGATGTGCAAAAGGCCAGTTCACCGATGCCCATGACGACGCCGGCGATGGTCAGATTACCGATGCGCCAGGCGTTGGGCATCGGCGACGGCCGAACGTTGTCCGTTGATGTCGACATACCCAGAAAGTCGCCCGCGATCATGATCAGGACCATGAGCATCGGGGTCAGGATCGCGTGCCCGGTGATCAGCAAACCCACCGCCAGAAACAGTACCTGAACGATCTTCTTGGTGATGGAGTTCAATGTGTACGTCAAAATGCGCTGGAACGTGACGCGCCCTTCCCTGACGGCGGCGACGATGCCGGCTAATCCCGGCTCGGTCAGCACCATGCCGGCGGCGGATTTGGCGACATCGGTCGCCGTTGAAACCGCGATGCCAATCTGCGCCTGACGCAGCGCGGGCGCATCGTTCGCACCGTCGCCGCACATGCCGACCGTATGTCCGCCCTTTTGGAATGCCTTGACGAGGTTGAATTTGTCCTCCGGCAGAACCCCCGCGAAGACCGCGAACGCCTCGGGGTTCACCGCTTCGGGGATTGGACCAGGCGGACAGATGGCGCCCTCCAGCCCCACCGCATGGGCCACGATGGCGGCGGTCGCCGGCGCGTCGCCGGTCGCCATGACCATACGGACGCCTGACGCGCGCAACTCCTTGACCAGCGCCGCCGAGTCCGGCCGCGGCGGGTCGCTGAGCGCGATCAATCCGATCAGTCGCATCGCGCCCTCCGGGCCCGCGGCCACGGCCAGAACGCGAAATCCCTGGCCCTCCAGTTTCGCCGCTTCCGCCGCGGCGGTCGGGGCGTTTCCGGCCAGCGCCGAAACCACGGCGAAGGCGCCTTTCACCACGCGATGCGTGCCACCGCCGGCTGGCGTCACGCTTGCTTCGGCCATTTTCGTCGCCGGATCGAACGGCAGGAACTTCACCAGTTTCGGAGCATCCGCCGAGGCTTTCCCCTTCGCGGCGGAGCGAATGGCGGTATCGACCGGATCCTCGCCGCCGTCCGAACTGGCCAGCGCGGCCAATGTCAGCACATGCGCCGCGTCGAAACCGGGCATCGCGCGAACGTCGGTGACCGTCAGCGCGTTCATTGTCAGCGTGCCGGTTTTGTCGGCGCACAGCACATCCATCGACGCGGCCTCATCGACCGCCGACAGGCGCGTCGGCAGAACGCCCAATGTGGCGAGGGCTCGGGCGCCAATCGCGGCGGCGAGGGTGAACGTCGCGGGCAACGCAACCGGTATCGATGCCAGCACGGCGGTCAGTACGAGCGGAATGATTTCCGGCAGGCCCATGCCGCGAAGCGTCGCGTAGCCGACCAACGCCAGGATAATGAAGCCGTTGCAAATGGCGAGATTTCGCACCACGCGCAACACCGCTTTCTGCTGGGCGCTGACGACATGCGCGGTACGGACCAGCTCCGCGGTACGGCCAAATTTCGTGCGTTCGCCGGTCGCCGTCACTTCCGCCGTCGCCTCGCCGCGGCGCACCAGCGCACCGGCGAATGTCTTGACGCCGGCCGAGGCTTCGATCGGAACCGATTCGCCGGTCAACATGGATTGGTCGAGGAGAATTTCTCCGTCAACGAGCGTCACGTCCGCCGCGACCACTCCGCCGAGAGACAGCTTGACCACATCGCCGCTCACCAGTTCCGCGGCGGGCACCGAAGACCAATTGCCGTCCCGCCGGACCGTCGCCGTCAGCGCCAGCCGCGACTTCAGCGCGGCCAACGTCGACTGGGCGCGTCCCTCCTGAAACAAGCCGAGAGCCGCGTTGAACACCAGGAGCGCGGCGATGATCCCGGCCTCGACATAGGCGCCCATGACGAGTTGCAGCACAACCGCCGCTTCGAGCATCCAGGCCACCGGCGTCCAGAATTTCTCCAGTGCCATACGCAAAGGGTGAGCACTGGCGTCCGGCATTGAGTTGGGACCGGACTTCGCCAGCCTGGTCCGGGCTTCCTGGCTCGTCAGACCATTAAGATCCGGCTTTGCCGCGACGTCAGCCATCACGGGTGGAGGTCGTGCATCGCCATGAAGGCCTTGAACAGCACACGGGGATCGAATGCCCCTTTATAGACCGCTGGCGGTTCGCGCTTCAGGTCAAGCAACCGGTAGACCGCGGTCTGCGCCGAGCGGATAGAGTATTCGACCGTGAACACGACGTCGTCAGGCAATTCGCAGAATTGTCCCATGAACGCGAGATTCCGCGAGCCTTCGGGAACGACATCCGGCCGGTCGCCTTTCGCTCTGGGCAGGAACTGGCTGGTGATGAACGGCATCATGCAAGGGATGCAAATCGATGTTTCCAGAATGCGCGCCGCTTCCTCGGTCACGCGCAGGTGTCCCAGAATTTCGGTCATGATCTCGCGGCCGGTGCAGGCGGACATCGGTTTCTTGACGAAGTCTCCTGGTCGATCCACCGACAATCCGTAACCCCACAACACGCTGACATCGGCGGGTTGACCGATGAAATGCGGCTGATACGGAATGACGATCGAGGCAAGCCAGGCCGAGTCCGGAAATGTTATCAGACCTCCCTCGCCGGGCACATTGCCGGTGAGGTCCCTGACGATGCGGAGCAACGCCGGATCGCGCAGCGTGGTGGTGAACGATACCCATTTTGACTCATCGATATGATCGGCGAACACCGCGGGATGACCGAACGCCGGCCGGCCGGCCGCGATCCTCTCCCATAAGGTCCAGGCGCCACCACACGATTTGTTACGGAGAACCGGTGCCGTGTTCGTCCCGCCAAGGCTGGATGCTTCCGTCATGGAACCCAGCGTTACCAGAACGAGGTCGTTCGGGGCGACAACGATCTCGCCGGCGGCGCCGTCGCGTTCGCGCAGAATGCGCGTCACGGTGGTCCGGCCATGGTCCTCGGTCAGCCTGAGGTCGGTAACCCGCGTGTTCAATTCGAACACCACGCCCCTCTCATCGAGCCATTTAAGCAACGGCCGGACCAGCGAGTCGTATTGATTGTAGACGGTCCGCATGATGCCTTTCAGCCGGTTGAAGCCTTCAACCATGTGGGCGAACCGCACCAGATAGCGTTTGAACTCGACGGCGCCATGCCGGGGCTGGAAGGCGAATGTCGTGCACCACATCAGCCAGAAATTCGTTTTGAAGAACGCGGCGTCGAACTGGTCTGAAATTCTGGTCCGTCCCAGCACCGCTTCGGGTTCCAGCGCGAGGCGTTCGATGGTCAGAATATGCTTTTCGCTCAGACCGAATTCAGGCGCGGTTTCCCGACGACCATCGTGCACGAGGCGCGATTTCGACTCCGTTCGCATCGTCTTGTTCCACGCCATGATCTCTTGCGTGACGGTTCCGCTTCCATCGAGCGTCGGGATCGAATCGAACAGCCCGTATGTGCAAAGATACTTGCTTTCGAACATCCGGCCGCCACGCAGAACATAGCCTTGCCCGGCCGACCCAGACCCATCGAGGCTGCCGCCAATCCTGTCCAGTTCTTCCAGGATCGTGATGTCGCGCCCTGGAATGTCGCCGTCGCGGATCATGAACGCGGCGGCGGCGAGGGAGGCGATGCCTCCGCCGATCAGCCAGACCTTGGCTGTATCGCGGTTGACGGCATGATCCGGCATGAGAGGACTCCGTGGTTCATTCGCGGGTGGACCCAGCCGACCTTCGGTCAGACCAGCCGGGCTCGTGGGTCAGACAACCAAAATATCGTGTCCCACGTCGGTGGTGCCAGGCGCGTCGCGTCCCGTGCTGAAGCGCAACGATCTATGCCGCCCGCGTGGTCGTATCAGGCCAGGTTCTTAGGATCCGCCCGCCAACACGACGGGTACGTTCGGTTGACCGACGGGAACCGAATGAGACGCGGTTCAGCCAGCATGGGTCCGCTCAGAGCGTGCGATTACCTGAGGCGCGGAATTTTGCCGCGGGGAGCGGAGCACGCGCCATCACCTCGCGCGATATCACGTCCTCAAATACCGCCCGCGGATCATCTTCATACGTCATCCCCGCCGGCATGAACCACGAGGCCGGGAACCGCTCCGGCAAGTCCGTCATCGTGACATCTATCGCGACCGGATGCCCAAGATGTCGCGGCCCGAGTTCACCCAGCACCTCGGCGACATCGCCTAATGTCGCATCGGCCGCCAGGCAGCGAGACACCACCCGATCGCTGTAAACGAGTCTTAAATGTCCTCGTGCCGCGTGGTCCATGGGTAGGTGTTTCATGAGGCTCTCCGCTATTGGCCGCCAACCTGTTCATCCGATCGGACGAGGCCCAGGCATTGGTGTTCTGGTAGGATGATCGCGGGCCCGGTTTACGGATAGTCTCGGAAACTACCTACGGGCTTGGCCATTTTGTTTCCGCATCTGCTGACTGCGTAGTTTCCGAAGGTTTCGCGACTGGGAAATCGCGCTCAGATCATGAATACGAATTCGAACCAGACGTCCTCAGCGGAGCGCTTTGCCATGCCTGAAATGAACCGTCAGATACTGCTGGCGAACCGGCCTGCCGGCGCGGCCTCCACGAGTAACTTCCAAAGTGTTGAAGTTCCCTTGGCGCCATTGACGTACGGTCAGGTTCGCGTGCGCAATCACTTTCTGTCGCTCGACCCCTACATGCGAGGGATGATGAACGACAGCAAATCCTACACCGCGCCGCAAAAGCTGGGCCAGGTCATGTGCGGCGCAACCGCCGGAGTCGTCGTCGAAAGCCGCAACGAAGATTGGCGGGTCGGCGATAATGTGACCGCGATGTTCGGTTGGCAGAATTACGGGACGTGCGACGGCGGCGGACTACAGCGCGTTGATGCCACGCATGTGCCGTTGTCGGCGTTTCTCGGGGTACTGGGCATGACCGGCGTCACCGCGTGGTATGGCCTGAACCGCGTTTGCGCGCCGACGCCGGGGGAGACCGTCGCGGTCAGCGCGGCGAGCGGCGCTGTCGGCGGCATCGTCGGACAACTCGCGAAGCGTCGGGAATGCCGCGTGGTGGGCATCGCGGGCGGCGCGGAGAAATGCCGTTACGTGGTTGAGGAACTCGGTTTCGACGCGTGTGTCGACTACAAGAAAGGTTCGCTGCAAACCGATCTCGCGGCTGCCGCGCCTGGCGGGATCGACGGATACTTCGACAACGTCGGCGGGGTTGTGCTGGACGCGGTGATGGCGTGCATGAACCCGCATGGCCGGATCGCGATGTGCGGCGCGATCGCCGGCTATGAGGGACAGAAACTTGTTATGGCCAACCCGGCCCTGATCCTGGTTTCCCGGCTGCGGGTCGAGGGGTTCATCGTGGGTGAGCATCCGAACGATTGGCCTGTCGCATTGGACGAACTCGGCGGTCTGGTGGCCGGCGGAGCAATCAGGTTTCGCGAAAGCATCGCGGAGGGACTCGCCAGCGCACCCGAAGCGTTTCTCGGCCTGCTGGCCGGGCGCAACTTCGGTAAGCAACTGGTGCGGTTGATTTAGGGTCGGTCAGCAATCGATGCCGCGCCGGAATGCTCCGTAACCCATGCGCACGTGTACGATCTGATATCAATCGCCGGAATGACTGACTTTCGCATCGCCCGTCATCCCCGGGCTCGACCCCATACGCGCTAAAATAGCACGGCGAGAGGTGTGGTATCCTCCCTCCATCGTCATGGTCCGGCTTGACCGGACCATCCGCACAAACACACCGGTGAGAGCGATTTTGGGCACACCGATGGTCCGGTCGAGCCAGACCATGACGAATAGCGAACGGTGCCGTTCCATCCGCGACGCTATTTTAGCGCCGATGGGGTCGAGCCCGGGGATGACGTTCCGGCATGCGGCAGCGGGTCAATGTTTCGGGCGGTTGGTATGAGTACTTTCCGACCCTGAGAAGACAACTGGGCAACCCATAGAATGCCCGCCGATAAACGACCTATGGACAGGGGACGGCCATGACCGACTCGCGGGAACAATCAGCACATCACACGGCCGCGGCTGAGCACCACCAACAGGCGGCGCGATTCCATCGCGAAGCCTCGCGGCACTACCTGATAGGCAAGGACTACGCCCATGCCGCGCATCAGGCGCTGACCGCTCATGGTCATGCCCTGCGCGCCCTGGAACACGGCCAGGCGGCGAGCGCGCTATACGCCGCGCAGGAGGGTCGTCCATTGCCAAACTATCTCAGCCGGTCCGCCGGCGGGCCCGAGTCGACCGCGGTGGCGTCTCCAAAAGTCCTCACCGTGGCGGAGCATCACACCATTGCCGCCGACCACCACGACGCCGCGGCACGGCATCACGAGACGGCACGGCAGCACAGCGACGCCGAGCACTACGTCAGAGCCAACCATGCGACCAAAGAGGCGCTCAAACACACGGAACATGCTCTGTTTCACGCCGACCAGGCGGCCATGTACCACTCGGAGCACTACGGCAGTCACCCATCGGCCGAACTGGCATGACCTGGGACAGTTCTCCGCCACCCGTTGCGTTCCCGACAGGGTCGGCGTGCACCAGGATTCTCATTGATGTCATTTTGTCCGCGATGTCAGGTCGTCTGAGCGGCCACGGTGCGGAAACGCCAGATCGCGAGGCCGAAGAAAAGTCCGCCGATGAGTGCCACCGTCAGGAACTGTGGCCAAACCACGCTGATGCCGGCACCGCGATACAGGATGGACTGCGCGAACGAAACAAAATGCGTTGATGGTGAGGCTTGCATGATGGTCGCCAGCCAGGACGGCATGCTCTCCAGCGGCGTATTGGCGCCGGAAAGCATGTTCATGGGCAAATAGACCAGCATGAACAGCAACCCGAGTTGCGGCATCGAGTTCGTCACCGTGCCCAAAAATATGCCGATGGCCGTCGCGAAGAACAGATAGATCACCACACCGACCATGAACAAGGGGATCGAGCCGGCGATCGGAATGCCAAGGATCGTACGCACGACCACGTAAAGCGACAGGCCGACCGCCACCGTGATCACCAGGCCGTTCGCCCAGACCTTCGACATGGCGATCTCGAACGGTGTCAGCGGCATGGCGAGCAAATGATCCATCGTGCCATGCTCGCGCTCGCGGATGATCGCCGCGCCCGACATGATGATGGCCAGCATGGTGACGTTGTTGATGATCCCCATCACGCTGGTGAACCACGCGGTGGTCACGTTAGGGTTGAAAGCGATGCGCACCACCAGGTTGACCGTCGATAACGGCACCCCTTCGCTGTCGGACAGGAAGTCGGCGATTTCCGTCGTGATGATCTGTTGCGCGTCGCCCGAACCGAGACCGGCCTGCACCATCGCGGTCGCGTCGACATCGACCTGAATGCCGGGTTGCCGTCCACCGATGACGTCCCGCTCGAAATTGGCCGGGATGTCGACCACGAAGGTGAATTTTCCCGCGTTCATCAACGGCACGATGTCCCGCGCCGCGATCGTCTGTGGCAGTTGGAACAACGGCGGCAGAAACGCGTGCGTGATGCGGCGCGACAGCTCCGAATGGTCCTCGTCGGCGACGGCGATCGATGCGTTGTGCAATTCCTGCGAATTGCTCCGCGCCGACATGATCACCGCCAACGAAAACGCGTAGATGACCAGGCCGATCAGCACGTAGTCGTGCAGGAAGCTCCGCAGTTCCTTGGTTCCGAGCCAAAAGATATTGGAGAGACTTCGCATCCGCGTCAGCGTTCCTGCTTGCGCAGCAACAACAGGTTCAGCACGAGCAGCGCCGGCACGAAGATCGCGAGGCTGGCGATGTCGCCGCCAAGATCCTTAAAGCCGAGCCCCTTGGTGAACGTGCCGGCGCTGATCGGCACGAAGTAGGTCATCGGGAATGCCAGGCCCATGACATGGGCTGCCCCGGTCAGCGAGGAGACCGGCGTCATCATGCCGGCGAACTGGGTCGCCGGCAGCACGGTCAGGATGGCGGTGCCGAACAACGCCGCGATCTGCGTGCTGGTGAACGCCGAAATCAGCATCCCATAGGCGGTCGTCGTGGTGACGTAGATCAGCACACCCAACAGCAGAGTCAGAAAGCTTCCCTTCAGCGGCACCTGGAAGATGAACAGCGCCATCAGGAACATCAGCGCGAAATTCGTCATGGCGATCGCGATATAGGGCAGTTGCTTGCCGACCAGAAATTCGAGGCGCGTCACCGGGGTGACGTAAAGATTGGTGATGGACCCGAGTTCCTTTTCCCGCACGATGGCGAGCGCCATCAGGATCGCCGGGAACAGCGCGAGCATCAGGGACAGGTTGGCGGGCACCATGGCGTAAATACTGTCGAAGTCCTGGTTGTATTTGAAGCGGATCTCGATATCGGCGGGCGGCGCGGACGATGCCACCGTCGTGGTAATGGCGGGATCGGTGAGATAAAGTTGATGCATCGCCTGCAGATAGCCGCGAATGGTTTGCGCCCGGAACGGCATCGCACCGTCCACCGTCGCCGAAACCCACACCGGCCGGCCACGCTTGATATCCCGGCCGAAGCCGGGCGGGATTTCGATGCCGGCCTGCACGCCGCCGCCGCGCAGCCGCTCCTCGAGATCGTTATAGTCGACGATCGGCGGTTTCTCGATGAAGTAGGCCGAGCCTCGCAGTTCTTCGAGATAAGCCCGGCTCTCGGAACTCTGGTCGCGGTCGAGCACGGCGAAGGTGAGGTTGTTGACATCGGTCGAGACGCCGAAGCCGAACACCAGCATCAGCAGGGCGGTGCCGAACAGGCCGAAGGCCAGGCGGACGGGATCGCGCAGCAGTTCCAGGCCTTCGCGGATCGAATAGGCCAGGAGGCGTTGCGGACTGAAGCCAAGGAACCCGCCCGTCGCGGCACGGTTTTCGGCGGTATGGCCGGGCGCGAGCGGCCCGGCCTTTGCCTGTGGGGGCTTCGCCTTTGGCGCGGCACCCGCCGCGCGCGTCTCTTCGAGGTAGGAGATGAATGCGTCCTCGAGCGTGGCGGCGCCGCGGGCTTTGATCAAACCCGACGGCGTGTCGGTCGCCAGCACGCGTCCGGCATCCATCAGCGAGATCCGGTCGCAGCGCGCGGCCTCGTTCATGAAGTGCGTCGAAACGAAAATGGTCACGCCCTGGTTGCGCGACAGGTCGATCAGCAGTTCCCAGAACCGGTCGCGCTCCAATGGATCGACGCCCGAGGTGGGCTCGTCGAGGATCAGGATTTCCGGCTCATGGACGATCGCGACCGCCAGCGAAAGCCGCTGACGGATGCCAAGCGGCAGATCCAGGGTGCGCTGGTCCAGATAAGGCCCGAGGCCAAAGCGCTCGACAAGGCTGGCGATCCGCGCCTTCGCCTTGTCCGCCGGCAGATGAAAAAGATGCGCGTGCAAATCGAGATTCTGTCTGACCGTGAGTTCGGTATATAGCGAGAACGATTGCGACATATAGCCGGTCAGCCGGCGCATCGCGACGTCGCCGGCATCGATCGGGCGGCCGAACAGCAGCGCGTGGCCCTCGGTGGCCGGCAGCAAGCCGGTCAGCATCTTCATCGTCGTGGTCTTGCCGCAACCGTTCGAGCCGAGAAATCCGAAAATCTCGCCGCGTTCGATGGTGAAATTCACCTTGTCCACCGCGGTGAAGTCGCCGAACCGGCAGGTCAGATCGTGCGCGACGATCACCGGTTTCGCGTCGAGCACCCGGCGCGGCGGGATCTTCAGCACCTGGTGGCCGCGGCGCTGATCCTCGGGCAGCACGGCGATGAAGGCTTCCTCGACCGTGGCCACATGGTTCGTTTGCTTCAGGTCCGCCGGCGATCCGCTCGCCAGCACCTTGCCCGCGTTCATGGCGATGAGCCAGTCGAACTGCTCGGCCTCTTCCATGTAGGCGGTCGCCACCACCACGCTCATCCCTTGGTTGCGCGACCGCATCAGATCGATCAATTTCCAGAACTGGCGGCGCGACAACGGGTCCACGCCGGTCGTTGGCTCGTCGAGGATCAGCAGATCGGGATCGTGGATCAGCGAGCAGCACAGGCCAAGCTTCTGGCGCATGCCGCCCGACAGTTTTTTGGCGGGCCGGTCGGCGAACGCCGTGAGTTCGGTGGCGCTGAGCAACTCGGCGATACGCCCAGTACGTTCGGCGCGGGACTGACCGAACAACCGGCTGAAAAACTCGATGTTCTCCCGCACGCTGAGGTCGGGGTACAGGTTCCGGCCCAGACCTTGCGGCATGTAGGCGATGCGCGGGCACAACAAGGCGCGGGTCGACGCATTCGCCATGTCGCCGCCAAGCACCTCGACGGTGCCGGACTGGATTTGCCGCGCGCCGGCGATCAGGCTCAGCACCGACGACTTTCCCACGCCGTCCGGTCCGATCAGCCCCACCATGCGGCCGGCCGGAACGTCCAGCGTGACGGCGTCCAGGGCAACCACTTTGCCATAGTGGTGCGTGACCGCGACCAAACGCGCGGCCGCGCCGCCGCCGGAGCTCATTTCGGTGGCTCACCTTGCAGGTTGGCGGGCCATGCAACGCCGGATTTCGTCAGCACGTAAGCCATGCCCGGCAACCCGCTGCTGACGTCGGCCGCGTGCGCCGCAAGCACCTCGGGATCGATCCGCACCCGGACCCGAAACATGAGCACGTCGCGCTCGTCCTTGGTTTCCACGGTCTTGGGCGTGAACTGCGCCTGCGCGGCCACGAACACGACCTTGGCCGACAAGGGATGCTTCGGATAAGAGTCCAGCACAATGCGCGCATCCGTTCCGAGCCTGACCTGGCCCGCCTCCAGCGTCGGCAAATAGATATCCATATACACATAGCCGGTATCGAGCATAGTGAAGACCTTGCCGCCGGCCGGCAGCACCTCGCCCACATTGGCGACGCGATATTCGATCCGGCCGTCACGCGGCGACACCAGTGAGTTATCGGCGATATTGACCTGGAAGACCTCGGCGGCATGGGTGGCGGCATCGAGCGCGGCCTGCGCCCCGACGACCGCGTCAGCGGCCGCGTTCTGACCCGCGATGGCGCTGACCAGCGCCTGCGTGCGCTGATCGAGTTCCTCCCGTGTCGCGAAGCCTTGTCGCACCAGCGACTGCGAGCGGGCGATTTCCTGCTTCGCGTAGACCACCTGGCTTTTTTGTTGCTCCAGCGTTTGTTTGGCGGCTTCGAGCGTTTGCCCCGCTTGCAGAATCAACGCCTGGTCCTGCTTCAGCGAGGCCTCAAGGTCTTGTGTGTCCATCTTCGCGAGGACCTGCCCGGCCTTGGTCAGGGCGCCCTCATCGACGAACAGCGTCGCGATGCGGCCAGCGAACTTCGTGTCGATATCGATCTCGTCCGCTTCGAGGCGACCGTTGCCGGAGGCGATGCCAGGCGGCAGGCCCGCGCGCGGGTGCAGCCACCAATAGCCGCCGCCCACAGCGGCCAATAGCAGCACGAAAAGCAAAATTCCGGGTTTGACCCAGCGGCGCCAGGAAGGTTGCGCCACAGCCACGGGCGGCGGAACCGGGGGCGGCGCCACCACGGCGGACTGTGGCACGACCGCCGGAAGCCCAGAGCGGGGAAATTCAGAGGCGAGATTTTCAGTAGCAGCCGCGGGGGCGGTGGTGATGGCCGGTTTCGCGACGTCGGAAGATCCGGTGACTTTCGGCACCGACCCGGCACCCGCATCAACACCCTTGTCCGTCGACATTCACAGATCCCCGGATCCCAAAACGGCCGTCAGCGGCCTGACCACCGCGTTCCCCAGCACGCTGCACCGCATCCCCAAGAGTAAACGATGGGAGACCGCCAGGCCAGTCTCGGAAACTACTCAGCCCAGTTGTCGCCAGGCGCACCGCTCGTGCCGGAGCCGGTCATAGGACAGCGCCACACAAGACCCCGGCTCCCGAGGTGATGGCCATGGCCCAGGCGCCGCGAGCGCAATCCGGCCATCCGGCGGCGACGAGCAATCACCGCCGACCGACGATCCCCCGCCGCGCGCCATTGGCATCTGCCTTCGGCTACCAACCGCCAGGTTGACCGAAATTTACGCGGTCAGATGCGACACGTTCTTCACCACCGTGTAGCACTGCAATCCCTCAACCCCTCCTTCGCGTCCAATGCCGCTGTCCTTCACACCGCCGAACGGTGTCTCGGCGCTTGATGCGACAAGGTGGTTGATCGAGAGATTGCCAACTTCGACGCCCTCCGCCAGCCGATCGGCGTTGCGCGCACTATTGGTGAAGGCATAGCCCGCCAGGCCGTACGACACCGAATTCGCCTTCTCGATCGCCTCGTCCAAACTCCGCACCCGGCTGAGCAATGCGAGCGGACCAAACGGTTCTTCACGCATCGCCCGCGCGTCGTCGGGCACATCCGCCAGAACGGTCAGCGGGAAATAGTAGCCGCGATTACCGATCCGCGCGCCACCCGCCGCGACGCGCGCGCCTTTCGCCGTCGCGTCGGCGACGAACATCTCCATCGCCGCGATGCGCCGCTCATTGGCGAGCGGACCTATCTGATTGGCCGGATCGAGCCCGTTGCCAACCTTCATCGCCGCGGCCTTTTCCGCGAACGACGCGGCGAACTGGTCGTAAATCTTGTCTTCGACGAAGAACCTTGTTGGCGACACGCAAACCTGCCCGGCGTTACGCGATTTACCGATCGCTGATGTCACGGCGGTCGCGATCGGATCGACATCGTCGCAAACGATCACCGGGGAATGACCGCCCAGTTCCATGATGACGGGTTTCATGTGGGCGCCGGCCATCGCGGAGAGATGCTTTCCCACTGGTACCGATCCGGTGAATGTCACCAGTCGCACGGATGGCCGTGGAATGAGATATTCCGAGATGTCGGACGGCTTGCCAAACACCAGATTCAACACGCCTGGCGGCAGACCGGCATCATGAAAGGCCTGCGCCAGTTGTACCGCGCCAGCGGGCGTCTCCTCCGATGCCTTCAGAATGATCGAGCAACCGGACGATAGCGCACCGCCCACTTTGCGGGCTGGCGAGCTCATCGGGAAATTCCACGGCGAGAAGGCCGCGACCACGCCGATCGGCTGACGCAGCACGGAATGCCGCATGCCGGGTTCGCTCGGGATGATGCGGCCGTACACGCGGCGGCCTTCCTGCGCATCCCATTCCATGATCTCGCACCCGCGCAGGATTTCCAACCGGGATTGGGCAATCGGCTTGCCCTGTTCGAGGGTCATGGCGTGCGCCATTTCCTCAACGCGCTCCCGCATCAGCTTCGTCGCCGCGCGGATCATCTCCGCTCGTTTCGCCGGCGAGGTGCGCGACCAGACCCGGAAGCCGTGCTCCGCGGCGGCCAGAGCATTGTCCAGATCCGCGCGGTTGGCATGCGGCACGACACCAAGGACGCTCTCATCGTGCGGGTTGAGGACGGGCGCGCCGTCGGCGATCTTCCATTCGCCGCCGATATAAAGTTTCGCCGGGCAGCGACAAAGACATGGTGGATCCGGTGATCTTCGTGGCCCACCCGGCCATGTAGCGGAAGATATCGACGGACAGCGGAAGGTCGGCGACACGCGCGACGGCATACGGCTTGCCGTTATCGATCGACTCCAGTTCCGCCAGTTCCTCCAGATCGCGTTCGATCAGGTCGGCGAGTCGCCACAGCAACCTGCCGCGCTCGGATGGCGAGACCGCGCTCCAGCGTCCGCTGTCGAATGCCCGGCGGGCGGCGGCGACGGCCAGATCGACATCGGCACTCTCCGCTTCGGGTACATTGGCGATCAGAGTGCCGGTGGCGGGGTTGTAGACCGGGAAGGTCTTGCCGGACGCGGCCGCGACCATTTTCCCGTCGATCAACATCAAAGCGTTTCGGCCGAGGAAGCCAGTGGCATGCCGGAGTCTCGGATCCAGTGCGATTGTATCCATGTTCGTTCCTCCAGATTGGACGTTGGTGACCGCCCGGCGCGATGCGGCATCGGCGCGGCGGCACTCGTCATATCCAACCATATATCGCGTCAGACCACCAGAGCCGCCGCTCGGTTATATCCCGCGAGGAACGACAGATCGACCTGGCGTGGGCGGAAGCGCCGGCGAACTGCCGCAAGGCCGGCCAGCGCCGCCGCGAACAGACCAAACGATGCTGGCTCGGGCACCGTTTCGACGGTCAGCGAAACGATATTGCTGTCCCACCGTCCGGCATGGTTGTCGCCGGGGATGACCAGTCTCGCAACGCCATCACCTGGAAAAGCCGTCCCGGTGTCGGAGTAGGCCAACAAATCGTTGGGATTGCCACCATCGCCGGGATCCAGTTCGCCCAGAGCGAGCGCGATTTCGTATCCGTCGGTTCCCTGTGCGATCACGATTTGGTTCACGTTGTTCGAGGTCGGCGAGAGGAAGTTATAAAGTTCGACGCCGGTGTAGGTGTCGGTCGGCGACCCGGTGGCGCCAGCGGTCACGGCCGAGGACGGCAGCGCCTGCAACTGCGTCAGATTGTAGGTTCCGCTCGTCGTGGTATTGCCCAACAACTGCACGGACGTGGACTGGCCCCCCGCGCCGTTGGGCAGCGCCTGGACCCCGACCAAGGCAAGGCTGGTGACGTTCGACAGATCGCGCCCGGGTTGATTGGGAACAACGAGCGCGACCGTGGAGCCGACGCCGCCGACAGTCGTGCCGTATTGAAGATAAATCGGCACCGCGCCCGTGCCGCCGAAGAATGGACTGATTTCACCCAATGATATGACCGACGACAGGCCGGCCTGGTTCGTTGCCACGGCGTAATACCGCAAGATGGCGTTCTTCGCATTGTCACCGGTGGGCGTGTTGGTAACGATGTCGCCGTAGGTTGTCGTGTTCGAACCGTCACCGTTGGTCACCGATACGCCCGTGGTCGATCCGCCAAGCGCGCCCCACAACGAAACGCCGGTGGCGCCACCGATGTTTACCGCGTCGGCGCCCGTGGTTTCCGCGGCCAGCGCGCTCGGCGTGTAGCTGCCATCCAGGGTATCGGGCCCGGTCAGGACGACATTGGCCTGTGCCCCGTCGGCGATTGCCACGGATAGCGCGCCGGCTAAGGCCAGCGCCGCGAATACCTTATTCATATTGTTTACCCCTAATGTATGGTTGGATACAGCGTCATACGGATTGTCGGACGAGTCAACGGCCATCCTATGACTCGTGGATGATAATCCCTGGTATATTCGAGATTCTTACCGGTGAATGTTTGCCGTACACACTACCAGGCTTGGCAAAACTTCCGGCATGATCCAATGTCGATGTATCCATCGGCATACAGCACCGCCGATCTGGCCAGGAGACGACCATGTATCCAGACATTCAACTCTATATCGATGGCGCATGGACCGACGCGGCCGACGGCCACAAACTCGTGGTCATCAATCCCGCCACAGGCGAACCCGCCGGAAAACTCGCTCATGCCGGGCGAGCCGACCTGGATCACGCGCTGGAGGCCGCGGAGAAAGGCTTCCATATCTGGCGCAAGATTTCCGCCTATGACCGCTCCAAAGTCATGCGGAAAGCCGCCGACCTGCTGCGCTCCCGTGCCGATACCATCGCGCCCTGGTTGACCCAGGAACAAGGCAAACCACTGCCTGAGGCCAAAGGCGAAGTCCTGGCCGGCGCCGACGTGATCGACTGGTTCGCCGAGGAAGCCCGTCGCTCCTATGGCCGCGTCATTCCCGCGCGGGCAGAGGGCATCTATCAGCTCGTGGTCAAGGAACCCGTCGGGCCTGTCGCCGCGTTCACGCCATGGAATTTTCCCATTAATCAGGTGGTGCGCAAACTTTCGATCGCGCTGGCGGCGGGATGCTCGATCATCGTAAAAGCACCCGAGGAAACTCCGGCGTCACCGGCGGAACTTATCCGCTGTTTCGCTGATGCGGGCGTGCCGGCGGGCGTCATCAATCTCGTTTACGGTATCCCGTCGGAGATCTCGGAATATCTCATTCCACATCCGATCATAAAGAAGATGTCGTTCACCGGATCCACCGCGGTCGGCAAGCAACTCGCCGCCCTCGCCGGTCTCCACATGAAACGCGTCACCATGGAACTGGGCGGTCACGCTCCGGCGATCGTGTTCGACGACGCGGATGTCGAAGTCGCGAGCCGGCTGCTGGCGGGCGCCAAATTCCGCAACGCCGGTCAGGTCTGCGTGTCACCGACGCGGTTTCTGATTCAGGAAAAAGTCTACGAGCAGTTCGTCAACTCATTCGTCGGCCATGCGAAAGCGCTGAAGGTTGGTGACGGAATGGACGCCTCCACTAACATGGGACCCATGGCGAACGCGCGCCGCATCTCCGCGATGGAGACGTTCATCGGCGACGCCGCGCAAAAAGGCGCCACGATCCGAACCGGCGGCAACCGGATCGGTAACAAAGGGAACTTCTTCGAGCCAACGGTCCTGACCGACGTGCCAATGGAAGCCCGCGTCATGCATGAGGAGCCGTTCGGTCCGCTCGCCGTCATCTCGCCATTCAGCGGCTTTGACGACGTCGTGACGGAAGCAAACCGGTTGCCCTACGGCCTCGCGTCTTACGCCTACACACGCTCGGCCAAGACCGCGAACGCGATCGCGGCGGCGGTGGAGAGCGGGATGATCTCGATCAATCACCACGGCCTCGCGCTGCCGGAAGTGCCGTTCGGCGGGGTGAAGGATTCCGGCTACGGCTCGGAAGGCGGCATGGAAGCGATCGAGGGCTATCTGAACACCAAATTCATTACGCAAGCCGGTCTCTGATCGTATCGGTCCGGGGACGATCGTGTCCCCGGTGGGGCGCGACAGGACCAACAAATACGGCATCCGAGGAGTTGTCGTTCCATGGCGGACACGGGATATTCGGTTTTCGCACCCTACGCGCGCGTTCCGCCGGCCAACGGTCCCACGGGAACGGCGCGCGATCGGGACGATCGCTCCGGTATTCGGATCGATGAGCCGCGCTGCGACCATGGCCCGAAGTTCGCCCTGGCCCCACTCCCGCCTCAGCTCGTCAAACGGCCCGCGCCCTCACAGGCGGAGGAGCAGGAGGCCTCGTCCAACCGGCGCACCAAGATCTGGGAGTTCTGCCAGAATCTGCATTGTTCCATCATCGGCACCTGTCTCTCGACCGGGGAACTACGCCAGACGCTAACCCGCCTCGGCCTGGCCCGGAGCGATTGGACCGATCACGATCTGCATCACAAGGCGGTGAGTCTGGCGGCGAAGCATGATCTGGCGGCGAAGCTGCTGCACAAGGCGCTCGACCGCCGTCACAAGTTGCAAGTCAGCCAGTTCAGCAAAGCGCGCACGGAGGCAGGTCTGACCGAACTTTGGCGCGATGCCGTGAAGCGCGGCGACATTCCAGGTGCGTACTGGGCTGTGCTGACCCATCCCGCGACGAGCCAGGGATTGGTTCGGCTGGTATTCGGCGAAGTCCACATGCTGTCGCACCTGGTTGGCGCCGCCAATCGGGCGGACATCAGACGTCTGTGCGATCTTGAGCAGCGCAACGCCGAACTTCAAACAAAGCTACGCCGCCAACAGGAGGCACTGCACCAGGCGGTGGTTACCCGCGACGCCAGTATCCGCGATTTGCGCGAATCCTTGCGCCAAAAGCTAGCCGACGAAGCTCCCGCGGCCGCTGGAGACGAAGCAGCCGCGTTGCGCGCGCTCGTCGCCGATCTTGAAAAGCGGCTTGCCAGGGAAGGCCGCCGACGGGTGGCTGTCGAAGCGCGCCTGACGGAAACCCGCGGCGAACTGGCCCGGGAACGCGCGGCGCGGGAGGAGCTGGAGGCGGAGGCGATATCGTTACGCACCGAACTGTCGACGATCGAGGCGGATATTCAGCCTGAAAACGCTGAGGCGCCATGGCGGACCGACGGTCTGTCGCTGCTCTATGTCGGCGGCCGGCCCAATCAGGTCGCGCACCTGCGTTCGCTGTCCGAACGCCGCGGCGCGGAGCTTTTGCACCATGACGGCGGCATCGAGCATCATCCGGACCTACTCGCCGGTCTGACATCACGTGCCGATATCGTGCTCTTTCCGGTCGATTGCGTCAGTCACGACGCCGCGGCACGCGCTGATCTGCCTCTGGCGCAACGAGATGACGCCGCCGGGTGCTGCATTGTCGCGTGGTCGAGCATGACCCGAGTCGCGAACTCAGTCGCGGTAGGGACACCCATTACTGGGCGCCCCCCGCACAGAACCGTACGCGCGGAATTCCCGCATACGGCTCCCACCTCGGGTGTTTGACGCGGAAGCGCACAGAAGGCCAGGGATGGG
>Ga0182030_10000613_pt1 | contig 68594 bp, 55 predicted proteins | sample 812S3MmetaG_FD_121299 | JGI IMG/M metagenome (GOLD analysis project Ga0182030, IMG submission 121299) | Permafrost microbial communities from Stordalen Mire, Sweden - 812S3M metaG (Illumina Assembly) | ecosystem: Environmental > Terrestrial > Soil > Wetlands > Permafrost | place: Sweden... | reverse complement strand
GTGGCAGTTGGTGAAGCCGCGCATGGAAGGCCCGCAGGACGCTGTGTGGTTCCGGCGGTGGTTCGAAGTTCCACAAAGTCTGCAGGGCTACGACCTGACGGGCGCACGGGTGTGGTTCAGTTTCGAAGCCGACGCCAATGGCCCGATGCCGGAGATTATCTATTTTAACGGGCGGCGCGTGGCGATGGGCGATGACCTGGAACCGATCGTACTCTTTGACAAGGCCAAGCCCGGTGACAAGGTGCTGGTGGCTGTCAAGCTTCTGCACACGGTGGACAAGAAGACATTCGCCGGGACGGAACTGAAGGTCGATTTCGCCGAGAACCGGCCGAACCCCGAGGATCTAAGGCTGGAGATCCTTTCTGCGGCGTTGCTGATTCCCGGTTTCTCGAAGGATGCGGGAGCGGACACAGCGACGCTTGAGAAGGCAATTGGCGCTGTCGATTTAGCGGCGCTGGACGCGCAGGATCAGGCGAAATTTGATGCGTCGTTGAAGCAGGCTCAGGCAACGATCGAAGGCTTGAAGCCGATGTTGCAGCAAACGACGCTGCACTTAACCGGAAACTCGCACATCGACGCGGCATGGCTGTGGCCATGGACCGAGACCGTGGACACCGTCAAGCGGACTTTCGGCACCGCATTACAATTGATGAATGAATATCCGGAATACACGTTTACCCAATCGGCGGCGCAGTACAATTCCTGGATTGCGGACAAGTATCCACAGATGAACGAAGAGATCAAGCAGCGCATCAAGGAAGGGCGCTGGGAAATTGTGGGCGGCATGTGGGTGGAACCGGATCTGAACATGCCCGACGGCGAGTCGCAGGTTCGGTCGCTGCTGGTGGGCAACCGATGGTTCCAAAAAGCCTACGGCGTGGATGTCCGCATCGGGTGGAACCCGGATTCATTTGGTTACACATGGCAACTGCCCCAGATCTACAAGAAATCCGGCATCGACTACTTCGTAACCCAGAAGATGACGTGGAACGACACCAACCAGCTTCCCTTCAAGCTTTTCTGGTGGGAGTCACCGGATGGCAGCAAGGTGCTGACGTATTTCCCGCATGATTATGCCAATGACAATCTGAACCTGGTGCGTCTCTCAAACGATCTGGCGACAGCGCGAAAGCGGGCTCCGGGCATGACGGAGATGATGGACCTTTATGGGATCGGTGATCACGGCGGCGGCCCGACGCGGGCGGTTCTGGATGAGGGCGTGCACTGGATGCAACCGGACAAGGTTGCGCCGAAGATGCAGTTCGGGACGGCGCAGAGCTACTTTACAGAGATAGAGGGCAAGCTGGCGGCGGATTCGCCGCTGTGGGATTACGACTCGATTGCCCAAGGATACAAGCCCCCCGCTGCCCCACCAGACGGTGAGGTGGCGATTCCGACGTGGAAGAGCGAGTTGTATTTTGAGTATCACCGTGGAGTGATGACCACGCAGGCCAACCACAAGCGCAACATGCGGAACAGCGAGGAATGGGCGCTGAATGCCGAGAAATACGCCTCGCTGGCGTGGTTGGAGGGCAAGCCGTATCCGGCCGATGAACTGACGGAGGCGTGGAAGAAAATTACCTTCAATGACTTTCACGACCTGGCGGCAGGCTCTGGTATCGGAATCATCTATAAGGAGGCACAGCAGGATTTCGACCAGGTACGCTGGGCCACGAACGAGATTTCGCAAAAGGCGCTGAAGACGCTGGCGTCCCAAGTGAATACGAAGGTTGCCGCCGGCGTACCCGTACTCGTCTTCAACCCCCTGGCCTGGGAGCGCTCGGGATTGGTAACGGTGGACGTGCAGATGCCGGCGCCGGCGGCGGGCGGCGTGACGGTGCTGGACACAGCGAACCGCGTAGTGCCCTCGGAGATCCTGGAGAGCGACCCGAAAACCAACAGCTATCACCTGCTCGTAGCGGTCAGGGATGTCCCGTCGCTGGGATACAAATTGCTGCACATCGTCCCGGGCGCGAAGCCGTTTGCAAGCGATGTGAAGGCGGAAGGGCTGACCCTCGAGAATTCGGCGCTGAAGGTAACGGTGGACAAGCAAACCGGCTGCATCACCAGCCTCTACAACAAGAAGACGAAGTTCGAGGCGCTGGCGGCGGGCGCGTGCGGTAATCAGTTGCAGACTTTCAAGGACCTACCGAAAGAGTACGACGCGTGGAACATTGATCCCGGCGCGCTCGATCACTTCACTCCGATTGAGAATGCCGATTCGGTTGAGATGATAGAGAAGGGCCCGCTGCGGGGCGTGATTCGCGTGACGCGCACTTGGCAGAGCTCGAAGTTCGTGCAGGACATTACGCTCGACGAGGGGGCGGACCAAGTGGATGTGGCCAATGACATCGACTGGCATGAGACGCATGTATTGCTGAAAGCCGCGTTTCCGCTGGCCGCCACCAGCGACAAAGCAACGTACGAGATTCCCTATGGAAGCATTCAACGGGCGACGACGCGCAACAACACCTGGGAGCAAGCGCAGTTCGAAGTGCCGGCGCTGCGCTGGGCCGACCTGGGCGATGGACAACACGGCTTCAGTCTGTTGAATGAGTCGAAGTATGGGTACGACGATAAGGACAATGTGCTGCGCATCTCGTTGTTGCGATCGCCGACATGGCCTGATCCGGAGGCCGATCGCGGGCGCCATCACTTCCGCTACGCTCTTTACCCACACGGCGGTGACTGGAAGCAGGCCCTGACGGTGCGGCATGGCTACGAATACAATTACAAACTTCAGGCGATGCAGGTGGAAGCGCACGCGGGCAGCTTGCCGGCAGAGCATGGGTATGTAACCGTGGTGCCGGAAAATGTGGTGCTGACGGCCCTCAAGAAAGCTGAGGACACGAACGGGCTGATCTTGCGGGTATATGAGTGGGCCGGAAAACCAGGCGACGTCGAAATCCATGTGCCCAAGGGTGCGACAGGAGCCACCCTCACCAACCTGATGGAAAAGCCGGAGGGGTCGGCGTTGAAAATTGTAAATGATACGGTCACCGCGCCAATTCATCCGTACGAAATTCTGACGGTGCAGGTGAACTATCCCTCAAAGCGGTAATACAAATCATCTGCATCAATCCCCGCGACTGCATGGGGAGGTGTTCAGTCGTACCTTATCGGGCGGCGGATGAAGAGAATTTCGGTTTCGTCGATCCCGCATCCTTATCCCGCGTCCCCAACGGAGCACGCCGGCGAATGGCGCACGGAGGGAGGCATCCACGTCGAGGTTCCTTTCCTACAGCTACATACTTGTGGTCGCAGGATTCCTGGTCTGCTTAACGGCGAGCTTGACCGGGCAGACCAAGCCCCAAGGGGAAATTGATCTGGTGGGATACGCCCACACGGATCTTTTCTGGCTCTGGCCCCAAGTGACGTCGGCAACCAGGCCGGCGATTACGGCGTCACTTTGCTCAACGATTCGAAGTATGGATATTCGTATCACGAGAATACGCTGCGCATGAGCCTGATTCGCGGTCCGCGCCGCGCGTACCAAGGGATGAAGGACACCTGGTCGGACCAATCGGACGAGCCGATTGTGGGTATCCATCACGTCAAGTACGCGCTCATTCCTCATCGCGGCGCCTGGCAGGACGCGAATGCTACGCGACGGGGCGCGGAGTTCAACGCGCCGCTGATGCCAAAATCCGAACCGTCCCACACCGGGCAGCTTGCCACATCCTCCAGCGTGCTCGACGTATCCCCATCGAGTGTCACCGTGGAATCCGTCAAGAAAGCCGAGGACACCAACGAATACATCGTCCGATTGTATGAGACCGAGGATAAAGCCTCCGCCGCCGTCCTCGACTTCGCGCGCACCCCGCGCACCGGGCGTGAAACCGACATGATGGAGTGGGATAAGTACGTGCCTGCGAAATCATTTGCGATCGAGGGGACAAAAGTGATAGTTCCCGTAAAACCTCTCGAAGTAATAACCATTCGGGTCGGATTTTGAGATAGGAATCCCCCGTGGGCCGGCTCGAACCGGTCCCGGGAATCGTCTACCGCCGCCATGCCGCACCCTGCGGGACAGAAAGCAGCTTCTGGGCAGGCTCCGGTCGCACCCGCCCGAATTTACTCCAGGTTCGCGTGCCGTGTAAACATCTCTGCCGCTGTGACGTTATATTTCTGCATGAGAACTAGCACTAGCGCGTCCAAAAGCAAAAAGAGGCATTGCTCGAAAAGAGTACCCATCGGTTGGATTGATTGATCATCGGGGTTGGAAACCTGCGCTTTGGGGGAGGAGGCCGGTATAACCACGACGGAATTCGCTGATTGCGCAATGGGGGAATTCGGGTCAATGGTGAAAAGCACGATTTTTGCCCCGATTTCCTTGGTTTTTGCGGCAATCGCCAGCAAGTTCGCCGTCCTGCCGGATCCCGAACCTATAATCAAGCAGTCGCCGGCGCTAATCGGGGGAGTGGTGGTTTCGCCAACCAAGTGAGCATCTATCCCGAGATGCATGAGGCGCATCGCGAACCCGTGGATTCCCAAGGCGCTGCGCCCCCTGCCGGCTAGAAACACCCTTCTCGCGCCGGTTATTTGCAGAAGGGCTTGCTCAATGCTTTCTTGACTCACTTTCCCCAGACACACGTCAATTTCCCTAACAATATCCGTAAGTGCGTTCTTCATGCCAGAAATCATCGCGCCTCTCACCGCCCCAGGTTGTGAATCCCCCATCAAGAATTGCCCATCCCTCCCTCCAGTTTTTTCATGATCGTGCAAGCAACCTCGTGGGGATCAGGCTGGTCTGTGATTCCGCTTCCCACCACAAGAATATCTGCGCCCTTTGACAAAGCCTGCCCAACGGTATCGGATGTCAGTCCACCGGCAATCGCCAATTGGCAGCTAACAACGGGCCGGACAATCTCCAGGAGGTAGAGGATGTCTTTATCGGGACCGCGACGGTCAAACGCCGTATGAAGGCAGATGATGGGTACCTTCATGGCGCACAGTTCTATCGCTCTGTCCACGGGGTCGCGAACATTGATGAGATCAGCCATGATCTGTCCACGGTGAATCTCTGCGGCCTCGAGGGCGCCGCGGATGGTCAGATCGTCGGCAGCCGCCAGTACCGTGACGATGTCAGCCCCTCTCTTAAACGCGCTGGTTGCCTCAATCATGCCTGCATCCATGATCTTCAGGTCGGCTACGTATTTCTTATCCGGAAATTTGGCCTTGATCGTCTCCAGAGCGCTTAATCCCTCTCCAATAATCAAGGGTGTCCCAATTTCAATAATGTCCAAATGAGGATAGATTTGGCCGACGATCTTCAGCGCCTGTAGGGTGCTCAGAACATCGACAGCAACCTGAAGAAGCGGTCTTGATTTGGAATTCATCCCCATTGGTCCTCGCAATGGTGCAACAGCTTACGGGATACAATTACCGTGGCCTCCATGAGATCTTATATCGCGAATCCAGGATTTTCCAGCCGGTTATGAGCGGCGGGTATAAGCGTGCGAGCAGGCGCCTATTCCGCGCGCAGTGTTTTGGCCGGGTCGATTCGCACAGCGTGGATCACCGGCGGCACCGCGGCCAGTAAGGCCGCCGCCAGGATGGTCAGGGTGGGAAGCGCCAACATCCCCGGGTCGGTGGGCTTCACCTGATAGAGCAGCGTCTGGATATATCGCACCGAGTCGAAACTGAGCGCAAGGCCGGCGAATGCTCCTGCGATCACCATGGAGAAGACGTCCACGGTCACGCGCCGCGCAACGTCGCCTGCTTGCGCGCCTATCGCCATGCGAATGCCGATTTCCTTTTGACACATCAGGCCATCCTTAAAGACGCAATTTACCGCCGCCGTCACCAACTGGCAGCGTGATGCTTCGGCGCAAGCTGCTTCTTGCCCGCCGCCGTCAATTTGTACATGCGCGCCCGCCGTCCGGTGTCCTTGGTAATCCATTCAGCACGAATCCAGCCGTCTTCCTGCATCCGGTGCAGCGCCGGATAGAGTGAGCCATCCTCGACGCGGAGCCGAAAGGGTGGCCGCTGGGAAGGCGGAATCGAATTCAATCGGTTTTCCCTACCCCTATCCTATTAGATCCCCTCCGGGGATCAAGGATGGGCAGTGCCGATGTGTTTTTCCGCAGCCTGTTTGGCCCCGCTGTTACAAGGCCTGACTGATAATCCCCCCAGCCCCCGGAGAACGTCCAAGCCTGGTAAGGACTCCGGGCCAGGTAGTGGCCGGTTGGATTGAGAATCAATGACTCAGGCACTCTCAAAGGAAATGCTATACTCGCAAACTGACGAGATAGAGCCCTCCCTGCCAAGCTTGATCGATTGCCATGGATGAGGCTACGAGGCAAGCCATACGGCCAAATCAGCTCGTCAAGTCGATAATCGCCAGGGGAATCTCGCCATGATCAATATCGGGGTTCGGCAGACTTCGCGCGCCCACGGCGTAAACGTGTGCAGGGCCTGCTCCGGTGCCAAGGCGATGGTTCCCGCGGCAGATACGTGCAGGCTAAAACATTCTGGCGGCAGGGAGGATTGGATGAGGCCAGTCGAGGCGTTCACGTATAGATGGGAGTCTATATTCCCCGGTGCCTTCTCACGTCGTAGAGCTGCGCTCACTGTGTTGCTCTTTGGCTGCTTCATCCTGGGCGTTCACGTCCGCGCCGTTGGCCAAAGCCACACAACTTGGAGTGACTACGGAGGCGGAACGGACTCCGCGCAATATTCCGCCCTTCATGAGATCAATCGGACCAATGTCAGCAAGCTTCAGATCGCCTGGGTCTTTCCCACGGGAGATGACAACCGATATTTCTTCAATCCGGTCGAAGCGCACGACCTTACCTACGTCCTGGCCAAGAACAACTCCATCGCGGCGCTCAATGCCGAGACCGGGAAAGTGGTCTGGGTCCACGAAGCCGATCCGCACACGGACATCATTACCAGCCGTGGGATCAATTATTGGGAGAGCAAAGACGGGCACGACCGCCGGCTCCTTTTTGCCAGCAACCACTTCTTACAGGCGATCGATGCCCGGACGGGGAAGCCGATTTTGTCTTTCGGCACGGACGGACGTGTTGATTTGAAAGAGGGCCTGGGCCGCGATCCCCAAACTCTTTCGCTGGTCCAATCCACAACTCCCGGGCGAGTCTTCGAGAATCTGCTGATCTTAGGCTCGGCCACTAATCAGGGATACGGATCGGCTCCGGGAGATATCCGGGCATTCGATGTGCGCACCGGTCAGTTGGTATGGACTTTCCACACCATCCCGCATCCGGGCGAGTTGGGATACGAAACCTGGCCGAAAGACGCGTGGAAGAGGGTGGGAGGGGCCAATTGCTGGGGAGAGATCTCTGCGGACGAAAAGCGCGGAATCGTCTACGTGCCCACGGCGAGCCCCAAGTACAACTTTTACGGCGCTGACCGCCGCGGGGCCAACCTATTCGGCGACTGCCTGCTCGCGCTCGATGCCCGCAGCGGCAAACTCCTCTGGTATTTCCAGATGGTTCATCACGATATCTGGGATTACGACAACACGGCCGCTCCCAAGCTGCTCACGGTGTGGCACGACGGCCAAAAGGTGGATGCCGTAGCGCAGGTCGGCAAGATGGGATTCGTTTGGGTATTCGACCGCGTAACGGGCAAACCGCTCTGGCCCATTGAGGAGCGGCCGGAGCCGCGTTCTGACATGCCCGGCGAAGAGACCTGGCCCACTCAGCCGTTCCCGCTGAAACCGCCGCCGTTCGCCCGGCAAGCCTTTACTGCCGCCGACCTGAGCCCGTTGATCAGCGATCCGCAAGAATTGGCGCGGTTCCGCCAGGAGCTCGATGCGGCCCGGAATGAGGGACTTTACACGCCGCCCACACTGACCGGCACCATGGAGATGCCGGGCAATAGTGGCGGAGCGAATTGGGGTTCCTCAGCAGTGGATCCGGCCGATGGCACGCTTTACGTCGTTTCGATGGATCTTCCCTGCCTGCTTAAATTAGAGCGCGAACAGACGGGCAGAGCTTCCCCGGGCGAGTCTATCGAACAACAAGGCCACTTTATCTACGAGTCGAATTGCCGCTCCTGCCATGGCGCTGACCGGAAGGGCTTGCCTCCGGCCATTCCCTCGCTCGTCGATATCGGCGCCAGCCTGCATCGGGAACAGATTGAAAGCGTGGTGAGGCAGGGGCGCGGCCCCATGCCGGGATTCCCCAGGCTCCCAGAAACGGATCGGAAGGCGCTGATCGCATTCCTGCTCAATCCCTCCGGCGCCTCAGCCTTGCCATCGGTCCCTGCTATGCCTCAGGCCGCCGGTACGAATTCCCCCGCCGGACCCGATTCTGGAGCGGTCCACTACCTCACCGGGTTTGGCTTCATGATGACCAGCACGGGAGTTCCGCCCATAACACCTCCGTGGTCATCACTCACCGCATACGACCTGAACCAGGGCACAATTAAATGGAAAATCCCACTGGGTGAGGTGCCGGAACTGGCGGCAAAGGGAATCCGAGGTACCGGCTTTCCTTTTCCCAGAACGGGCCCGGTGGTAACCGCCGGCGGGTTGGTCTTCACCGCGACGCGCGATCACATGGTCCGGGCGTACGATGAGGAAACCGGAAAGGTGCTTTGGGAAAAGCGCCTCGAGACGGCGCTCCAGGGCGTTCCGAGCGTGTACGAAGCGGGTGGGCGGGAATACCTTGTGGTTTGCGCCGCAGCACCAGAAATGCTCGATGCAGCAATACAGGGACATATCCGCGGCGCCTACGTGGCCTTCGCATTGCCCAGTGCTTCGAGGCAGGCCGGGGATACGAAACGGCGCGATGCCCTGGCTTCGCGAAAGTAGAATAGAGGGTGTAGCTTGACCAGACTCGCTAACTCGAACTTCTCACCACGCTTGGACGCCGCCGGAAGGGTGCGGCTCTCATAATCTGTTCGTCGCGCCTGTCCGGCCGCCTTAAATCGGATTTCCGTCGGCATCGATGAACCGGATTTCGCCGAGGCCCAATTCACGGATTCCTTTTTCAATCTTGGCGCGGTCGCCGACCACCACCCACACGAGGTTGTCAGGATGGACGATCTGCTTGGCGGTAGCGTCAAGATCGCCGGTGGTCAAGGCGTTGATCTTACCCGTCATGGTGTTGTAATAGTCGTCGGGCCAGCCGAATTGGACCAAATCGGTGATGGAATTTCCAACCTCGTTGAGTGTTTCGCGCGACCCCGGCAGGCTGAGCGTTTCGTTCGCCTTGATCCGCGCCAGCTCCTCTGCCGTTACCGGACGGTCCGCCAGTATTGCCCGCAGTTCCTTGTTGACTTCCACCAGCGACTCTTTGGTCTTATCCGTCTGGACTGGCGCCCAGACAATGAACGGCCGCTGCGCGCGTGCGCTCCATAGCAAACTGCCCGCTCCATATGCCCAGTGCTTGTCCTCACGCAGATTCATATTGAGCCGCGAGCTGAAGGTGCCGCCCAGATCGTCATTCATGGCCTGGATTGCGATTTCCACCGGCGTGTTGGGCGGCGCGGCGACGGTTCCGGCGAGGATCACCGATTGGCCGGCGCCGGGCTTGTCCACAATGTAGACCAGGGGTTTGGGCGCAAGCCGTACTGCCGAGACGTTTTTCAACGGGACCTCACCGCGTTTCCACCCGGCAAAAAGCTTTTCCAGCTTGGGCGTCAGCTCGGCGAGGGTCGTGTCGCCCGCCACCACCAGGGTTGCGTTGTTGGGCCGGAACCACACTTCGTGGAACTTCACCAGGTCGTCACGCGTGATCTTCTTCACGCTCGCGGCCGTGCCCGATCCCGTAAGCGGATTGCCGTAGGCGTGGCCTCGTCCATAAAGCAGGCCGGGGAAGACCCGCAGGGCCATGGGGATGGGCTCACTCTGCTCCTGTTGAATGGCGTCCACTTGCAGTTTCTGCTCGCGCTTGAAGTCGGCCTCCGGAAAAGACGGATGGAGGATGACATCAGCAAACAGGTCGAGGGAGGGATCGAGCTTGGGCTCGAGCGCCGACAGCCGTATGAACGAGAAGTCGAGATTGGAATAGGGCTGAAGTTGCGCGCCGAGCAGGGCCGTTTGGTCGCTGATCTCGAGCGCGTTGCGCGTGCGCGTGCCGTCGATGAGAAGGGTACCGGTGAGCTTGGCCGTTCCCGGCGTGGCGAATTGATCCGCCGCATAGCCAGCATCCACGGCCATCCAGAGATTCACCAGCGGAACTCCGTGGCGCTCCGCCAGAATCACCTTGAGTCCATTGGAAAGCGTGGCCCGCTGGAGCTTGGGCAGTTTCAACTCTGGCGGTGGACCGAGTGCAGGCGATTGGGAGCGGTCCGCGCCGCCCGCTGTGATCTTGTAGTCTGGGAACGGCTGCACCGCGGCGATGTAGACCCCGTCCCCAAGCCAACGGTTGGCCGCCGACTTCAGATCTTGGGCGGTGGCCTTACGCACGCGCTCCAGCGTCACTTTGTAGCCGCCCGGGTCGCCGGTGTAGACTGCATACTCTGCCAACCGGTCGGATTTTCCGCCGAAGCCGCCGATGCGCTCAATGCCCCGCAGGAAGTTCGCCATGTACCGCGTTCGCACGCGCTCCAACTCAGTGGGCGTGGGCCCTTCTTTGAGGAATCGCGCCAGTTCCTCGTCAATTTCCTTCTCGATCTCGTCCAGGTTATGCCCGGGGCGCGCGGTGACCTGAATATAGAACTGCCCGCCGATTTCCCGTGCATCCACTCCCACGGTGACGTCGCTCGCAATCTGGTCGTCGTAGATCAGCCGTTTGTACAGACGCGAGGTCTTTCCCTGGCCCAGGCACGCGCTGACCAGTTCCAGATAATCGGCGTCGGCGCTGCCAAACTGGGGTACGTTCCATACCTTGTAAAGGCGCGGCAGGGGGACATGTTCCTGGGTGATCTCGCGGTGGGTCCCGGTCATCTTGGCAATCCAGAGCTGCTGGTGGGTCACCGGCGGTCCGGCCGGAATGCTGCCAAAGTACTTTTCCACTTTCTCCCGCGCCGTTTTGGCATCGATGTCACCGACCAGCACCAGCACGACGTTCGACGGTCCGTAATACGTCTTGAACCAATCCTGCACGTCTTTGAAGGAGGCGGCGTCCAGGTCCGACATCTCCCCGATGACGTCCCAGGAGTACGGATGACCGGCGGGATAGGTGTTTTCCGGAAAGTGCTCTTCCGTGAGATCGTAAGGCTGGTTCTCGTCTTGCCGCTTCTCGTTCTGCACCACCCCGCGCTGCAGGTCCAGCGTCTTCTGGCTCAAGTCGAGGAATCCCATGCGGTCCGACTCCATCCACAGGGCATAATCGAGCGCCGAGGTCGGCACATCCTCGAAGAAGTTGGTGCGGTCGAAATAGGTGGTGCCATTCACGTCGGTGGCGCCGACGTTTTCCATCGCTTTAATGTAACTTCCCGGGGCATGCTGGCTGCCGCCAAACATCAGGTGCTCGAAGAGGTGAGCGAAGCCTGTCCTCCCCGCCTTTTCGTTCTTGGAGCCGACGTGATACCACAGGTTCACGGCGACAATGGGCGCCTTATGGTCCTCGTGCACGATCAGCGTAAGACCATTCTCGAGCACGAACTTCTGATAGGGAATGTCAATATCCTGCGCTGGCGACTGCACAAACGCACCGAAGGTGAGAGCAGATAGCAGCAATAGCCGCATTTTTACCATAGGGATCACTCCTGGTATTACTTTGTTGCGTTATGTCGGCCTGAGGTCCACGAAGGTGAACGGAAGAGGTTCTGTCAGTGCAATCTGAGTCTTTCCAGAAGCCCCTTTCGTTCCAGTCGTTCGGACGCGCATTTCAAGGGACTCAGGCCATGAACAGCGCAAAATAATACGGGATAACTCTGGGCCAGCACAGTCGCCATGAAGCGTACTTCGAAGTGAACACGGAGTCAAGGTGTGCTAAGACCGCGAAAGGCGCTGCTCCTAGCCCGAACTTCTCACTACGGGTTGGGAAGGGGGGGCTTCACCGGCTGCGGAAAAACCCTTAGGGTTTTCGTGCCCTGCAAGGGCACAAGGTAGTAGCCGGGGGCAACGCCCCCGGAACGCGTGTCACACGGTTCTCGACCCTGAAGAGGTCGCACGCTCCCTGGCCGGAGGGGCGCAATTCCAGCGGTGACCAGGCAGAATCGACCTTTTCAGGGTCGGGCTCGGATGTGGTGCTCTTTCCGGGGGCGTTGCCCCCGGCTACTTCATAGATCCCCTTCGGAGATCAGGGATGGACAGTGCCGATAGGTTTTTCCGCAGCCTGTTTAGCCCCGCCTTTACAGAGCCTTTCTGATTATTGTTGTGTTCCGGCCCAAGCTTGGTGAGAAATTCCGGCTAGGATGCCGGCCCACTCACAACAGGATATGAATCACTCCCAAGCCCAGCAGCGCCTGGGCGGCGATACCGACGCCGAGACAAGTAATAGCCGTAGCTGAGGCCGCCGGCAGCCAGCGGTTAATGAGTGGCCCGTCAGTCGGCAGCCGGGCGAGCAGCCGGCGCGCATATACCGTAATCATGCCTACTGAAATCAGGACTGCGGCCAGCCCAAGACTGAACGCGACGATCAGGTAGAGTCCGAAAGCCACCCGATGAAGTGAGACGGCGCTCAGCAACACGACGAGCGCCGCCGGGCAAGGAACGATGCCGCCCGTCACACCCAGGGTCACAAGCTGGCGGTAGGGAAATGGACTTTCCGTGGGATGCGAGTGCCCGGCATCTTGCGGATGGCTATGAGGGTGCTCGGGGGTGTGTTGATGCGAATGGGCGCTGCCGGCCGCGGTGTGATTGTGCGTGTGTTCATGAGAATGTCTGTGATCGTGGCTATGACCCCAAGGGCCATGGTGATGAGGGTGCCCGGGCGCGTGGCTGTGTCCCGCCAAGCGGCGCCGGAGCATGTAGAATCCGAGGAAGGCGATGGTGAGCCCGGAAGCGATGCCCAGCCAGGGGTAGAGATGGTCAGGCACAACGTACTTCGACGCATAAAGCGTGACCAGCCCAAGCGCGTAGACCCCTGCGGTGTGTGTGGCGGTCACGATCAAACCGAGGAGCAAGGCGTGGGCGGCCGTTCCTTGCGACCCCACCAGGTAGGCCGCCACGATGGTTTTTCCGTGTCCCGGCTCGAGCGCGTGCAGACCACCTAGGGCGGCGGCGATCAGCGCCGCTGTAAGCATGAACCAAAGTCCCCATCTGTTCGAGGTAATGAGTTCCGTGAAGGAGTTGTGCGGTGTCCCTTGCTTATTGGCTTCAAGCGTAAGCCTCTCCGATGACGCCGAGACAGGGATTGCGAGGGGCCCGCCCACCGTCGCTTCCGAGTTTGCGGAGGGAGATGATATAAATTTACTACCCTCGCCCGCTTGCGGGAGAGGGTGGAACGCAACGGGGGCTCTCTCCAGCCGGGGCGGGCCAAGTAAGGGGGGCACCTGGGTACCAATGGCGGAAAGTCCCGCCCTCAGTCCCTTGACAAGCGTAAACGTCAAACGCGCCGAGAGGTCCTGCGGGGGGCTGTTGATTAGATCGGTGGGATAATTCGCGAGTTCCTGACTGCGCGAAGCGCCCGCGGCAGTGCTCAGAACCAGCGTCGCATCAGGGCCCGCAGAGGCCACCACTTCCTTCCATCCAGCTCGCTCAGGAAAGTTGCCGTCGCGATATTCCAGCGTGCAAGGGCACGCTGCGCCCGAAAATGGCGCACGATAGACGATCCCGATTTTCATGGTCGGCAAATTGCCGGCGCCGGGCGGGAAGATTACATTCTCTGACACGGTTTCGAGCGCGAGAGGCCGGCCGTTGAGAGTCACCACCAACGCGCCCTTGAGCGCCGCGGCCTTCTGCGCAAGGTAAGCGACGACTTGAGGATCGTCTGGCGCCGGTACAATGCCCGATGTTTGCATTTCCTGGAAGGTGGGAATCTCCGCCATGTCCAGGATGTAGCGTAAATCGACCGCGCCTGACTCGATGCGCAAACCGGCGAAATGGCTGATGCTAAAATTTCCCATGGGATGAGCGAGGACAGGTCGCGGAACAATAAACACAAGCCCTGCAATGAGCAGAAGGCCGGGAATGATCTTCCTCGTCATTTGCCCAGTTTTAAAAGTCATTTGAGTAACCCTTCCGGCTATGGTCTGAATTTGCAACCCTCTCCCCCGAGCGGGCGATGGAAGAAGAATTCCTTGTAGGGACGGTTCGCGAACCGGTCCTACGGGTCATCGTCCCGATCCGTAGGTTTCCCCTACGGCGGCGGAATCTGCGAGCTGTCCCAGCTTCTCTCGCGCCTGACCGGCATAGACCAAATGGAATTGGGGATTCAAGGTCAGAGCACGCCTGAACATCGTCCGCGCGCGTTCGTTGTGGCCGAGTTGGGACGCTATCATTCCGGCGTGAAAATCCAACAGAGCATCTCCGGTGCCGAGAGCGAGTGCCTTCTCTACCGCCTCGGCTGCTTCGGGAGCGCGGCCATTTTTGAAAAGTACCCATGCCATGATGTCCCACGTATAGATGTCATGGCGGACCTCCAACTCCTTCTTCGCCAACTCGACGGACTCCTTGAGCTTAAAGTCGTGATCGGCATAGAAAAGCGCCAGTTCGCGGTAGAACAGCCTCTCGTTGAGAGGATTGAGTGTGCTGATGAATTCCAGGAGCGCAAGCTGTTTGTGCGCATCGTCGGGATGTCCCACTTGCAGGTCAAGGTCGTAGATCGCCGCGGCGAAGGAAGGAAACGGCACCACAGCGATGGCCTTCCGATACAGTGCGATCGCTTCCGGATATCTTCCCTGTGCCGTTCGGACCTCACCCAAGCCCGCGAGGTTGCGGTAAGAGTGTGGGTCAATGTCCAGCCCGGCCCGGTAGGCTTGCTCTGCACCGATGAGGTCTCCGCTCTTGAAGCAGATATCGCCGAGCTGGTATTGGCTCCAAGCTACGTTTTCCACGGGCAGATGCAAGGTCATGGCGACGGTGATCGCCGTGCGCATCAACTTGACCGCGCCAGAGGCGTCGCCTCTGAGAAAGTGCAGGTAGGCCATGCGGCTGTTTCGCTCGTAGGCCAACCCGCTTGATTCATCCCGAAGCGGGTCGCGCAATCGCCCGTAGGCCTCGTCCGCGCGCTCATACTCTCCCAGGTCAGTCAGGGCATCGCCGACAATCGCCCAAGGTGAGGGGTCGCCGGAGCCAAGTGCTAGCGCTGCTTGCGCCCAGGAGAGAGCCTCCTGGAATTGATGTTCGGCCATCGCCACCACTGCCATGTGGGTTTTGGCGGAGGCTGCGGCGGGATCGTTTGCAACCAGGTCGAGGGATTTGTCCAAGGCCTCCTTCGCCAGTTCGTAATAACTCGCGTCTGCGGTTTCCCGTCCCTTCTGAATGTAGCTCGCACCCAACGCGTCATATGCCTTGAAGTCTTGTGGGTACATCTTCAGGTGGGTCTGTAGAGATTGGATCGTTGCGTCGGTGGAAGTTTGTCCAGTGCCGCTGGCGCACGCGGCCGCCAGAACCAGCACCAGCAGTAACCCTGATTTCTCACCGCGGAAACCGAAGGTTACAGCCTTGGCCCCCCCGTTAGGCCTTCTGATTATTCCCATATCCCGCTTCCAGTCATTGGGTATACCGAACCGCCGTATAGCTGCCGGATTGAGTGATCGCGCGGCGAGCGGCCTCCGAAGCTTCCGACGTGGGGTTGAGTTCGAGAGACTGCTCAAAATAACGGATTGCCGCGTCCCTCTTTCCCGAGGCTGCATCAATGGCTCCTGCGTGATAAAAAAGCACGGCATCACGTGTCCCGACTGCGAGCGCCTTCCCAATCTGCTGGCCAGCCTCGGCGTATTGACCATTCGCGAAGAGCGCCCAGGCGAGGGCGTCGAGGGTCCAGACATCGTGGCGGCTCTCCATCTCCAAGCGGGCAAGGCGAAGCGCCTCCTGAGGTTGGCGGGCGTGATCGGCGTAATAAGGGATCAACTCCACGTTGGCGTTGTCCGGCTGGGCAATTTGCGCGCGTGCTTCCCGCTCAAATTCTGCATAAGTTTTTGCCGCGTCAAACGGCCTTCCGGCGCGCTCGAATGCTCGTGCCGCAAGCAGGAGGCTTAACGTGCTGGGAAAGCTGCGATTACGCTTCTCCAGCAACTCGACCGCCTCGGCGTCAAGGTGTTGGGCAAGGCGAACTTCGGCCAATTCTTCCAGAGACAGGTAGTAATCGGGAAACGCCTTCAGCGCTTGCTGGAGTAGCGCTTCGGCCACAATGGGGCGCCCCGCCTGCCGGTGGAGCCTCGCCATATTCGTCAAGATCCAAGCCGCTTCTTCGGTTTCGAGCGGGGGCGTCTGCTGGAGTGCCTTACTCAGAAAATCCAAGGCGCCGTCGGTATCGCCCCAGTCCTGCCGCAGAGTTGCGCCGCAAAGATAAGCCGGAAGATTACCGGGGCGGAGGTTCATCATCCACTGCGCAGCTTCTACTGCCTGATCGTAGTCCCCGAGCGCTGCCTCGGCCTCCGCCATATACCCCCAGATAAGGACTGAGTCGGGGATGCGGTGGTTGAGCGCCCGAGCCTCTTTCAACGCCGGGCGGAATCTGTGTTCAGCCAGCAGAAGAGCGACGCCCGCCTGGTCCGCCTCAAAATTCTCCGGCTGGATACGAAGAGAGGTTTCAATTGCTACCCTTGCCTGCTGATAGTAGGAAGTGTCCGCCGTCTCCCGAGCGCGGCGAACCAACGCCAGTGCCAAGTCATTATACGCCTGGTAACGATTTGGCTGCTTTTGCAGGACCTTCTGAGCGGCCTCGATGCGGAGTTCGGACGGGGAGAGCGAACCATCCTCGCCGGCGCCGGCAGCCCCCGAGGCGGAAATGGCAAAAAAGAGCGCAAAAACCATAGTATTCATGTTGATCTCGGATAGCCCGGATTTCTCTCTACAAGTTTGGCGGGGTGGGGCAGGCGCGGAGCGCCACTCCAAAAGCCTCGCACGCCCCCCCGTCTGACACTTCGTGCCTACTGCCTACTGCTCTTCAGCCCCAACAAAGCAGGTTGAATTTACTCGACTGGGCAGGCAGGCCCTGTTCCGGCGGTGCAACCAGGTTCACCCGGGTCGATATGCCGCCGGTTGCGCCCGCTTGGACAGTAATCAACATAGGGGAACGAGGTGTGGAAGTGCGTGTTGGGCTCCACTAAATTCGTCATGCCGTCCGTCGCGAGGTCGGTGTCCACATCGTTTATATTGACCCCATCACCCAGCGCGTTATTTGGAAAAACGTTGCAACTTGTGGAGTTGCCGGGGCCGCACTTGTTACCTGCCAAGACGCCTCCTACGGCTACGCGCAAGACGATGTCCACCACGTCGTCAGCCAGTCGCCTGCCATTCGGGAAACCGGCGCCGTCGCCGGCAAGCAACCCTAGACGGCTGGCGTGACCGGGCGCGGTGGGGGTCACACCCGTATTCAGTCGGAGCAAGTCCGCGACCGGGCCGGCGGATGTGCCAGAAGCTGCGATCGGAGGCAGATACTCTACCAATGGAAGCAGGTCAGTGCGCGGGGCGGGTGGAGAGTAGAGCGCTCCCGGAGCAAGCACAGAATAGAGGGAGTCGACAATCGTCACGAAGAGCGGATTCAAGTCGAAATCCGCGAACTGCGAGTCATGCTCGGGCTTGGACATGCTCCAGTAGTCCTTCGTTCCCGTCCCGATGATGAGCTCATTGATGAGCGGATTCCCCAGCCGCTGCACTTGGCTGAAATCGTCCGAATTCGGTTCGTGTGAGAACTCCGAGTAGGCGGCGCGGCGTATCGTTACCCGTGGCCGGGAAGTCGAGCCCCAGATTCCAATGGTTGCGTTTGGCGATGCTGGGGGCTCAACTTTTCCGCTGCGGGTCAGCATCTTGATCGGCACCTGAATGGCAATCACGTCTACGGCGTAGCCGGAAACCGTGTCAGAGGCGAAGTTCTCATTGGCAAGATCTTCGGCGTGGGAGAGGACTCCCGGCACACCCGTCCCGCCTGGGGGCCCTCCTTCGAGAAGCCGGAAGTTGGCAGTGTCAAAAGTCGCCCCCAGGTCGATAAAGAAGGGATCGTCAACGGGGCCGGAAAACACCGAAATGCCTTTATCGGTGTTGGTATAAGTACCCGCGGCGTAAAGGTCGGCGTAGCTGATTGTGCGCGGACCGGCATTGGCCGGAACCACGTAAAATGGCTGGCCGTCGCTATTCACAATATGCGTGGGAACGCCGTTTTTAACCATGGTGACGGTATAGGTCTGCCGGAAGTTCAAGCCGGGATTTGCGAAATCGGTAATCTGGGGTGGGACTCCCGGGGCCGTGCCGCCCGAGGCAGAGTTGAATCCTGCCAATCCCGTGTAAACGGTTGGCAATTGGTATTGCGTTGAGAACCGAATTTGAAACACGATGTCATCCCGGCCATCCTGGTCGTTATCAACATGAATTTCGTAGAGGATCTGGGGGTCGAAAGGGAACCAGTTGGGACCATTCGCTGGCTCTTCGAAGGGATTGACTCCCATGATCATCGTAATACTCGCGGGATTGGTATCGTGGCCGTTGGCATCGTAGCTGCGAAAAGCCCAAAGATCGGTAATGTCGGCCGTTGGGTCGAGAGCCGTGATCGGCGCTTCGCGGTGGCTGGAGGCCATGATCCCGGCCGGGCCCATGAACAAGACCGCAGCGGCGGAGATCGCTAGCAAGGCCAAGGTTAGAGTGACAAGGGAAATCTTGGTCTTCATCATGCACCTCATCTTCTAAGGATTGGGGTTCAAGATCGGTGGACCGGGTTTACGGAAACCAAAACGCTTTCCGACCAGGCCCGGACTGGCGGCCCGGCCAGTGGTGAAAGCATCCGTCAGACCGTAACAGTAGGACGCCTCAACTCTGCCGCAGTTCTCGAAATTGTTGCCCGTATACAAGTACGTCCGATGATGGCCAGACGGATTGCAGAATTCTTTAAGGAGTGATGAAATTTGCGCGAAAGGGGGAAATGCCTTGGCCGAGGCGGATCTCCGGACGAAGGTTGATGTGACGGAGAACGGAGCGGGTCAGGAAACGGGACCGATAAGGACCATGGGACCGGATGGAGCCGGAACCCCGCCGGCAGGCTCGACGGTAACGGCAAACGCCTTGGCGGTTAGACCCTGGGGCAGTGAGGGGAGGATCACTTGGCCGTTCCCCTGGGTGTCGGTGTTGAAAAGGCCAACGTCCACGGGCTTGCCTTCCGTGGGTATCAGCCATAATTCGTAGGTGTGGTCGCTGGGAAGCGAGCTAAGGTTAGCGGCATAAAACAGCAATCCGCGGCCACGATTGTAAAACGCTTTGCCGTGGGGTAGGGGTTTTGCGGACACTGGCGACAAGTCCACCTGTACGGTTTGGGGACCGTTGAGCACGTCCAACACGGCTTGGGCGCGCGCGGCCGCGGCCTGCAGATCCTGGCTGGATGCCTCGAGTTGCTTGTGGGTGAGTTCAAGTTCCGCCAGCCCCTTCGAAAGCCGGAGGTTATCGCGTGCCAGCCACGCGGCCGCCACGAGAAGGACGAGACAGACTCCCGCCCAGACCCACGCCCACGCCGGCGTCCAGCGTCCGCGGCGGGCAGGGACGGGGGGCGCGCCCTCCAGGCGCTGGGGGGCGCGTGCCCGGAAGTCTTCCAGGATGAGTTCGCGCACGGCCGGAGGTGGCTCACTGGCTGTCGCGGCCAGCGCGAACTGAGCAAGCCGGCTTCGGGCCGTCTCCAGCTTTGCACGGCATTCGGGACAGCCCGCCAAGTGGGTCTCGAACTCGGCCTTATCGCCGCCGTCGAGTACCCCGAGATCGTAAAGCTCGAAGTCCTCTTCGTATTGGGGGTGCGAGTTCATAATCCCTTATTAACCAAGATCTGCCTTAAGCGAAGCGAGCGCGGTCCTCAGCCGCGTCTTGACCGTCCCCAGTGGGTCCCCGGTCCGTTTCGCGATTTCGCTTTGGGTGAGTCCCTCGAAGTAAGCGAGTTCCATGGCTTCGCGCTGTGCCTCCGGCAGAGCTTGTAAGGCCGCGCGAACGCGTTCCGCCAGTTCGTTCCTGGCCGCGGCACTCTCAATGTCGAGCGCCGCCCCGTGCAAGGTTGCCGCAACCTCTTCTCCCACGGCAGGTGCCCGGCGACGCAGGCGGTCAATCGAACGGTTGCGAGCCATCACCAGCAGCCAACCGGCAAGGCTTCCGCGGGCGGAATCGAAGCTTGCGGCGGCGCGCCAGAGCTGATGGAAGATGTCCTGAAGGACTTCCTCAGCGGCTCCGGTGTCTTGCAGGATGTGCTTGGCCACTGAATACACCCGTCCTCCGTAACGGTCGTACAGCAAGCCGAGCGCCGCCTCGTCGCCGCTCAGCATGCGGCGAATCAGGCCCTCGTCGGAGTCCCGCCGATCAGGCTCGTGGCCGGCCATCAAATCCACCCACCGCTCCTTCTAATAGATACGACGAGAGAGTCTATACGGATTCTTTTCGGGCGGCAACAGCTTTGGGCGGCATTCGACTACCCGCTTGCCCCCGAGAGTCCCTTGCTATTAGACTCTCTTGTATGATCGGTTCTCTGGTTACAGCTTCGCCGGAGTTGATGGGAGGCACTCCTGTCTTTGCCGGCACCCGCGTGCCCGTGCAAACTCTTTTCGAGTACCTTGAGGGTGGTGACACCATCGATGACTTCCTGGACGGCTTTCCGACCGTGACGCGCGAACAAGTTGTCGTGCTGCTGGAGACCGCTAAAGGCCGAGTACTCGCCGAGGTGAAGTGAATATCCTGCTCGATGAGGGTGTCGATCAACGCTTGGCGGGGGACTTTACGGGACACGAAGTCCATGCCCTCAGAGAGATGGGTTGGAACTCGATGCCGAACGGCGAACTCCTAACCCTGGCTGCGAGCCACTTTGAAGCTTTTGTCACTACTGATCGGACCCTGTCCTTTCAACAGAATTTGCCGCGCTTTAATATTGCGGTCGTAGTCTTGACCGCGGCAACGAACCGTTTGAGCGACCTGCGGCCAATCGTCCCTGCGCTCCTGAAGATATTGCCCTTCTTGAAGAAGGGCGAAGTACGAGAGTTTGGCGTTTAACTCTGCAATCCCCCCATCCCAGAAGGTCACAGCTTCTTGCGGAACTCTCCCACCGCCTGTTCGGGGGTCTGGAAGAGCGTGACAATGTCCATGGCCGCGGCTACCCAATTCGGGTCTCCGTTCTTGAGTTGGCCTTCCTGCCGCAGACAATCGATGACCGGTTGCCAGTAGGGAGCCATCACCAGCAGCGGCTTGCGCCCACCGACTGTTTTCGAGAGGCTTCCCTTATTCATCATCTCCCAACAGAACGCCAGTTCGGCGAGCGTTCCCGTGCCGCCGGGAAGAACCACATAAGCGTCGCCGCGTTCGATGAGGGTCATCAGGCGCTCGGGGAAGTTTTGCGTGCGGACTTCTTCGACAATGTAAGGATTGGCCGGGCGTGGCCAGATGACGCAGGTGACGCCGATGGTATGCCCGCCGGCTTCGCGCGCGCCCCGCGCCGAGGCTTCCATCAGGCCGCCATAACCTCCGTTGCAAAGCGCATAGCCCGCTTCGACCAGCAACCGGCCCAAGCGTTGCGCCTCAACGTAAGCTTGACTGCCTTCCGCGGGCAGGGAGCTTCCAAATACTGTGATGGTTTTCATCGGGCTGTTCTCTCCTCAGTACTCATCATCGCCAAGTATTTTGGCTAACTTTTTTGACGTGAATATTACAAACAAATCTTCAATTGATTGTCGCCATCTGTTTGGTTGTGGACTCGACAAGAAGAAATTCACCTCAGAGGCACAGAGGTCACGGAGAATATGAGGGGCCATAGTTCGTGGCGTTAGATGGCGTTGGAAGGCGATGGAAGGCGTTGGAACGATTCCCCTTGATTTCAGGAAGATGAGGGAGATTTGGAGGCGGGCGGGCGGCGAGGCATGGGCCAGAATTCGTGGCGTGGAATGCAGGTTCGTCGCAGGGATAAAAACGGTTTTATTGAAAACTAAGGACTTACACGGTGGCGGGAAAAATGTGGGTCAAAATGAGGAAGTGGTGTGTTTTCAATGGCTTAGTTTTTTTATGGGCCATAATTCGTGGCACTCGATTTTTGAAAAGCGGCGGTGAGAAGTGCGCGAATGAGTACGAAAGGCGATACTCGAAAAGGATGCTGAGAAGTAGCACTAGAAAGCGGAATAATAAGAATATACGAAAAGCCGCATCATAAAGAAGCGTGAAAGTGGCATTTTAAGAAAGCGCTGCAAAGGCATAATGACAAAATCGCATAGTTAATTTCCGGCAGGGGAACCCGATCCGCGCGCCTAGCGGCTGTGTGGCGCGCGGATCCGCGCGGTAGGGGATTTTAAGAGTGAGGTTCGCTGGGAAGGTTGAACAATTCTTCAAGCTCTGCGGCGCTGGGGGCTTCGACCTTACTGGCCTGGCCAGCAAGCGGGCCACGGGCGGCGCGGCGGGCTTCGCGATGGGATTTGAAGTGCTCCCTTACTTCGCGCTCATATGACTTACTAGCAGCGCCGAAAAAGGTCTCGCCGCTGGAGCGGTCCCTAAACTTTTTAAGTTCATAGTTGCCCGGTTCCGTTCCGTAGCGGCAGTGAGCACTTAGATGGCGGTCAATGGCGTCATCAATCTCCCGGTGTTCGTGCTTTTCCAGGGGCGGCTTCCATGACTTGCCAAAGTCCCGAGCGCGATCTGCATAGAGCCTGTGCAGCCTTTCCAGCCGGTTGGCGCGCGGATTCTTTTCTTCTGAGCCACGCGGAATTACGCCAAGCTCACCCAGCGGGCCAGCGAGCTTTTTAATTAATTCGTCATCGCTGCCTACCACCATGTGGCCACGCACCAAGGCGCGGAAGCGTCCAGCGCGGTCGGAAACCACACGCTTGGGCAGGAAGTGTTGCCGAATCGTCCTCTCCGCCAGTGCGAACACCGCATCTTCAAGGGAAATTTGCCATGTCACTAAGTGGTCAATGATGCAAGTCGTGCGCTCATCCAGAATGGTGAGAATGTGAACGATGGGGCGTCCAGTGCCGTAGTTGAAAATGCGCCGGTGGTCTTGCTCATCATAGAACGCGCCGTCAATTTCCCATTCGTCCAAGCACCAAGTGTCACCCGCGAGTTCGTCATCATAGAGACGGTCAATGTAGCCCGCCGCGGTTTTCACGGCTTCTTTGCCGTCGCGCTGGGGGCCATACATGGGAATCAGAACTTCACGCCAGTACCGCTTAACCATGCTGTGGCTAGGAATGGCGCAGGAGTGGGAGACCTGGCAGAGGAACGAATTCTGCTTGGTTTGCAGATACCTCTCAACTGACTTATGAGATTGCCGGCAATTGAGATGCTTAAACAGAAAGCAGTCGAGCAGGTGAGCACGCACGTCGGCATCCAGGGACCTGAATTCGCCGCGCTTGGGGCCGGGCCTCTTGGATACGAGCTTTGTCAGGTCATCCCCGTCCCGAAGCACCTTTGCGTAGCGGTACACGCTGCGCGACGAGCGATTAATCTGTGCCCCGACAACCTTGAGGAACGGCTCCTTCATACGAAAGCCTAGAGCGCTGTAGTTGCCGTTGAGCCCCTGTTCGGCCGCGCGCAGTTTGCCAAGGACAGTAGGCGTCGCTGCCGGGCCACACTTGAGAGCATCAACCTTCCGGTCAAGCTCGGTTTGGGGGAATAGGCTGTTCATCGCTTTAGCCGTGTTGGCGCTTCCTTCAGCGCGCCACGCAGCAGGGATACGATACGAGGTACGGATTCTCCAAGCTCCAGGCGTTCTCTGTGCTTTGGGCTCATGATGAGGCGTTGTATGGTATCGTCTTCAAGGATTTCACCGATGAATGGGAAAAGGTCCCCAGGGATGCGCCACTTATGCTTGCTCTCCGCAGTCCACGCGTGTACGAGGCCCGCATTTATGGGCCGTCCTGAGCGGGCGGAAATCTCCTTGGCGAGAGCATCCTCACTGAAGCCGCGCGCTACCATTGCAACCTTTAAAGAACGCCGTATGAGCCTACCGAGTGCGTCGGCCGGGCCGTCGCGAGTTGTCTATAAATCAGACATTGCTGTAGTAGTATTCTGTCGTACTACACTACGTGTGTCAAGGGGAAGTTTATGAACCTTAAAAAAGGGACACTCGGAGAACGGATTAAGCGCATTCGTGGCGAGGTGTATCAGGCCAATTTCGGGAAGCGACTAGGCGTAAGTCAGGCGACGGTGTCGGCATGGGAGAGAGACGACGAGAGCCGTCCGCCCTCCGCCGATATGTATTTCCGCCTTGCTTCGCTCTCGCCTCGGCCAGAAGATCAGGCGTTCTTCTTGCAAAAGGCTGGCTTGAGCCAGGAAATCATCATATCCGCCGCTGAAAAACTCTTCGCGGACCGAAGTGCTTTGCCATCTAAGGGTGAAATTTTTCGCGTGCCAACCGTCGAGCGAACAGCCACGGGCAACCAGGACACGGGGCGATTCTTCCCCGTACCCGCGCATCTTTTGCCCAGTCCGGCTTCAACGATAGCCTTGATTGTCCACGAGTGTTGCGCGAACCGCACGCTCCCGGCTGGTGACATCCTTTTGCTGGACACGTCGCGGACCGGCACACAGAAGGCCGCATCTTTTCTGAATCAGGCGGTAGTGGTTGACATCAATTGGGAGCATGAACGAATCGGCGGGACCCCGATGATGAGCCATGACCGGGGCCGCCACAGCAGTATGTTTTTACGGCACGTCGTTTCTGGAAACCCTTTCCCCGAGGGGCTCTATATGGGGCATCTTCGATGCAAGAGGCAATCGGTCCACAGGGCAGGGCATGGCTGGTCGCATTGGGTTGTGACGTTGAGTTGGGCAAATCATTTTGAAGGGGAATCCGACGAGGCAGCCGAACATGAGTTGCAGATTGGTAGTTGGTTCCAGCCTTATGACGAAACCACCAAGACGCCAGAAGGTTTGAGAGCTTTCGAGGCGAAGATGCGCAGACAGGCTCACGAGGAAATTGAGTTGGAGCCGCATTGCGCCATCTTAGGCCGGGTAATCGCGTGGTTTCCAGCGCCGAGACTGAGCGCAGGGAGCAAGCCGTGAAATGCGCGTGCCCATGCGGGGAAGAATTCAAGCCGAAGCGGAGCAATCAGATTTACCTCAATGTGAAGCATCGGCAAAGGGACCGAGATCGACGTTGGCCACGGAAAAGGCAATCCGCCCTTCTGGTGACCCTCACGAATACCCTTGAGAAGCGTCAGGATGCCCGGCCTAGTGATTGCCCACAGCTTCTAGGCACTGACGCCCAGACTGAATTGTTGGCGACAGGAGAGGAAGGCCGGCTTCTGAATGCACGCGAAGTGGCCCGGCTGCTTTCGGTCTCTGTGGGCACCTTAAAAGGCTGGCGGTCCGCGAATCCGCGCTCCGGGGTAGGGCCGCCATTTGTCAGGCTTGGAGGGCATAGCGTTCGGTATTCCCCGTTTGCCCTCCGGCAGTACTTGCGGGAGCGAACGGAGCGGGGGCGCCCGAAAAGGCGCAGGCAAACCGTCTGAGCAGCATGGTCGAATACGCTATATTGTGAGATTGTCAACTTGTGAAAGGGAGGGAGGCTATGGAAAACCAAGCCGGGGCGGCGCAAGGCGCCGGGATTTTCAGTGAGCGCAGCCAAAGATCGATAACACGGGAAGGCAAGCTGCGAGAAGAGCACGGAAAAATTTCGCGCTATGTCTCTCGCGTTGAAAGCGAACTTGCAGAGCTGGAACGCGACAAGGCCCGTATGGCCCGCCTCATCGCGGCTGAAGGCCAACCCCTTCAACTATGACTGGCCGATTGTATTCAACGTATCGGTGAAGTGCGCGAAAGCCTCAAGGCTTTCCAGGAGGAGGCCGACAAAACGCAGCGGGCCATCGATGAGCTTGCTCCTACGCCAGCGCAAATCGAAGCGCGGCGCGCCTTGCACCGCGAATTCGTTCGATTTGGGTATGAGCGCCTGGATAAGACCCGGCAAGTGGAGGGCCTACTTCAACAGTTCCGGCAGCTGCTCGAAGAGCGGAATGAGTTGGCCGAAAAAATGAGGAATGTCGCCAAGGGCCTGGAACTGGAAATCTCCGGAGACGGTTTGGATGAGGGCAGGTTCGAGAAGTGCTTGGATTATCTGCCGGAGAGCCTTCTGAGCGATAGCGAGCGCTGGCATGGCCTCTTCTTCGGAACGTCTGCCTTCAGCATGGCAGAGAAAGGAGCCTAGAAAATTCGAAATCCGATTGAGGGTTTGGCAAGCATGGCAAAAGCGCGGGCGCTGAAAGACGGTATCAGTTACGACGAGGCGCTTCGTTTGGTGGCCCGCGAAAATCCCGACCTGGTCAGCCAGGAGAGAAGGAATGTGACTCGGGCCGGGGTTTCTCGGCACACGAAGGGCACGGCTTCTGATGAAATGGCGCGGATGGCCACGGCTAAAGCGAAGGAAAAAGGAATCGATTATCGAACGGCGCTTTCCGAGGTTGGTCCCGATGCCCCGGAACTCAGTCGGCGCTACCAGCGAGAGATTGGGCGCGAAGATTGATGTTTTGAGCTTTGAGAGGTTCGCTTGATGGCTGATCCCGTCCGTCTGCGGGTTATTGGCGCTGCGCTTTGTGCCCGGATGGCTAACCCCACAGTGAGCTTTAGCACTTTGGAACCCAATCCATCATGGGACCATCCTCCCCTCCGGGCACAAAGAGCAGCGCCGATTTTTATCTGTGAGCATAGGGAAAGGATGGTGACATGGGCGACTCGGCTTTAGGGCTTATTTTCGGGCTGAGCATCAACACTACGCAAGCCAAGATGGATGCGGGCGAGTTTGGGTAGTCCCTCGACAGCAGCTTGGCCGGGGCCGCAAGCTCCGCACGCCCTTTCAATGACGCGCTTGGGCAAACCGACAAAAATCTCCTTTCCAATAAAGAGTCCGCGCGCCTCTTGACCGAGGAGCTGGGCATCCACATGCCCCGCGCGATTACCGGCGCTTTCAGTGAAATCGTGCCCGCGATCGGCGACATGGGGACGGCGCTGGTGGCCGTGTTTGCGGTCAAGGAGCTGGTTGAGTTTGGGAAAAAGCTCTACGAAATCGAAGAGAGGTTTGACGGCGTTGCGGCGGCGGAAAGCCGGGCGCACGAAATCGGCAAGGAAAACCTGTCTCTCCTCGAAAAGGAGGTTGAGGGTAACAAGAAGATGCTGTTAGGCGAACTGACGCGGGCGCAGTTCCGAGCAATTACCGATGAGGCCGATCTGAACGCCCTGAAAAAGAGCCACGAGCAGCACCTGATTATGTGGGGCGTCGAGGGAATGGCCTACGATCTCGTGACCGGTAAACTTGGCGAGGTCGATGAGGCACAGGGAAAGCTCACAGCCTCCAAGGAGCTTGCCGGTAGGATGGCTTCGATTTTGGTGACCACCAATGAAAAAGAGGCGAAGGCTGCCGAAAAGGCCGCAGAGGCTGCCGGGAAGCACGCCAAGGCGGAGAAGGATGTTGAGTTCCAACTCTTCGGCACGGGCAAGCAGCTTGGGACTTACGCGGCGGGCATCGACGGCGTGACCAAGGCCATCGACGTGGACGTGAACAGCGTGCGGCTGTGGGAAGCGCAGATGGATCGCCTGCCCGCCATCTTGCCTCTGGTCGCGCAAAACGTTTCCCACCTTATTACCCCCATCCATGAACTCGACCATGTGTGGCACACCGAGATCAGCACGCTCGATCTGCTGGGAGGGGCGCTGAAGAAATACCACGATCAGGAGTTGCAAGCTGTCGGGGCGCTCAATTCCGAACTCCAGGCTTACGGGGCCACGGCCAAAGCCATGAAAGCCTTCCTTGCCGAACAGCTAGAAGACCTGGGGGAGTATCTGGCAAAAAAAGCCGACATGAAAGCCTTGGAGCAGGTTGCGGAAGCGATTTCATGTTTTGCCGCACAGGACTACATTGGCGGCGCGGAGCATTTGGCCGCAGCAGCCGCGTGGGGAGTGTTAGGAGCAGCGGTTTCGTTGGGCGCCGGCGCGGCGGCACGGGGATTGGAGGGCTCCGGCAGCGGCTCAGGCAGAAGCTCCAACACGGGGGGAAGCCAGTCGAATTATAGCGGCGGTCCGGGCGGAGGCGCGGGCGGTGGTGGAGGCGCGGGAGGCCAGGGTCCGACAATTATCTGGCACCAGTACGGTCCTACCGGCAACATGGCGGACTTCGCCCGCACGCTTGCCGGTGTGCAGAACGCGCTCGTAGGCAGCGGACAGCTCAAGGTGTTGGCCACTGTCGCCACTTCGAAGGGCGGCAACCTGACGTGATTGTACCGGACGCCAACTGGCTTGCCGGTACGCTCAACAATGCCGTCAACCGTGGCGTAACCCTGACGGCCACAAGCTCACAGAGAGGATCCCCAGTAGGACACTAGGCTTTACCCTCGGAATGCTACCTTCCATTTTCTCCCCTGTTACCAGTGTCTTTACCCGCTCCTTATGACACGATCTCTGGCCCATCCCTCCCGCGCCACGAATTCTGGCCCATGCGGTGACACGAATTCTGGCCGCGCACAGAGAACAGACCGCAATGCAACAGGAGGGTGTATACTCTCGCCCGCTGGAGGGCCGATTTGGGTATTCGACAAACTGTCTCCGGCTTGGCGATGAGGAACCATCATGCTCCAAAAGCTACGACAGATACTATTGACGCAGTACATCGGCGCAATCGCAATTGCAATCGTGGCAGCACATTGTGTGCAGACATTTATCGCATTAATGATTTCAATCGTCTGGCATTTGGCGATCGTGTGGCGAACGCCGGCAGGTGTATTGGGCGGGTCTCAGTCCCAGGCCTTCGATTGGGCCACAGCGGTCTTCCGTTTTGTTGACGTCCTTTTGAATGGGGCGGCGGTATGGGGCCTCATGCGGTGGCTTTACTCTAGGTCTGAACCTAGCGCTGTGCACGAGGGGGCAGGGACTGCTGTTCCGGCGCCGGAAACCACCGAACAGAGTTCCTGAATCGCGTCAACTTATGCCTCAGACTTTCACGTTGCGGTCGCGTTTACGCACCAGTCACCTTGGAGCCATTTGCATTGCCTTGCTTTTCTGGGAAAGCTGGCAGTTGGTGTATGTCGCCGTCAGACCATTTTTCTGTGGAGTATGTCTCGGATTGCTTGATTACTGCATTCACAATTCACCCACGATGTTGCCGGCGCTTCGCGACTATGGAACCTTCTGGAAAGCCTTCGTCTTAGATCTCTGGTTTGGATTTCTCTATGGATTGGCTGCGGTAATGCTTGCGAAGTGGCTGTATGCTCCGGAAAAGCAACGCTGAACTGGGATATAATGTTGGTCGGTAGAAAATCGCCCGGAGGTCCCATGGCAAACGAATATACCGCTATATTTGAGCGTGAGGGCGAATGGTACATCGCTTATTGCCCGGAGATTCCTGGGGCCAATGGGCAGGGGAAAACCAAAGACGAGGCTCGTGCCAGTTTGCGTGAGGCCATCGCTCTCATTCTGGAAGACCGGCGACAAGACGGCCTGCGCGGGCTTCCCCCCGAAGCGGAACTCGAAACCATAACCGTCAAGTGAAAAGAAGCAGCCTGCTCCAGCATTTACACAAACAGGGTTGCAGCCTCAAACGCGAAGAAAGCAGCCACTCTCTCTGGTCGAACCCTCAAACCGGCGCCATTGAGGCCATACCGCGCCACACCGAAATCTCAAATCTGCGGGCCAAAAAAATCTGCCGTAACCTGTCAGTCCCCGAAATCGGACGAGAGAAATAAGCTCGATTTTCCAATGGAAGCCAAGCTACCGCCGTTCTGCAAATTGTTTGTAAATCTCCACAGCAATCGCGTCGAGTGTTTCCTGCCCTTCCTTGTTCGCGAGGGGATGATTGTTCGCCATAATCGAGAAGACCAAACGTTTTCCCGAGGGCAAGTCCATGTAACCGGAGAGCGTGTTGACGTGCTCCACTGAGCCGGTTTTGGCGTGAATCTTCCCCTTAACGTCATCGGTCAACAGACGGTGGGCCAGCGTTCCGTCGATGCCTGACACCGGCAAAGAATCGAAATAGGCCTGGAAGTGTGTCGAGCGGGCCATGTAGAGGAGCAACTTCACCGTGGCGTGCGGCGCCACCAAGTCTTCCCGTGAAAGCCCCGAGCCATCGGAAAAATAGGTTTCGCCCGGCAGGATTCCCACCTGCTGCGCGGCAAATGCATTTACTACTTCCAATCCTCCGGCCACGCTGCCGCGGTTAGTCTGCACGCGCCCCAGCGTTCGCAGCAGCATCTCCGCGTGCAGGTTTTCGCTTTCCTTGTTGACCACCTTAATCGCTTCACGGAGAGGGGGGGAGTCGTGTTCCGCCAAAACCAAGCGAGGCAGCGGCTTGGATAAGAGTTCCAGCGAGGAGGCGGCCTCCAGTCGCGTGGAGTTCCGAACCTCAACTTGCTCCTTCACCGCGATGCCACGAGTTTCCAGAGCGCTCCGGAAGAGTTCCGCCACCAATCGAGGGGGGTTCGCGATTGCTACGGTGTCAGTATCCTCTCCCGCGTCGACGGGAATCTGGCCCCAAACGTCCAGTTGCATCGAACCGGGCAGGCGCTCGACGGAATATTTGTTTCCGGTGCCCGCGGCACTGGTCATGACACGATTTTTTAACTGGAAGTAGTCCGCCACCGGGTCCATGCGCACACTCGCCCTGTCGCCAGCAATCGCCGCCGGTTTGACGTGCAGCGTAAGCAAGTTGTCGTTAAACGCCAGCGCCGTTACAGGCGCCCCGTAACCCCACTCAAGATCATCGGCAGCCCAGTTCGGAGCAAAGGGCTCCCAAACAAAGTAACTGTCGTCGGCGATCAGCGTTCCCGTGACCTCGCGTACACCCTGGGCTTTGACTTGGTCAGCCAAGTCCTGAAGAAATTTGTCCGCAGGTTGTTGCGGGCCGTGGTAGGTGTAAGGGAATGTTCGCGCCCCGAGATTCGGGTCGCCCCGTCCCATGAGGTAGAGATTCCCAACGTGCCCCTGGGCATCAGGCGCAGCATCGCTTTCCACGGTTGTGTGAAAAACGTAATCAGGGCCTAACTTTTCCAACGCCGCCGCAGTGGTAAACATCTTCATGTTGGAAGCGGGAATGAACAGATGGTTCGCATCGCGCTCGTAGAGCGACCTGCCGCTCGCCAGTTCAACTACCTGGATGCCCCACCAGCCACGCCGCGCATCACTCGATTCCAGGATGTTGTCAATGCGCCGGTCGAGCGCCGACTTCCTGCGCGCTTGCGGGGGAGCGGCGGCGGGAGCAGCAGAATTGCGAGTGATGAGCACGGCGGCAGGCGCAAGCATGACAGCGTGACGAGGCTGCTCGGCGAACACCAGCGCTGCCTCCAGCGCCGAAGCAGACGCGAGGAAGATCAGAGTAAGAGACCATATCCGATAAATGTGGGCAGGGGTCCTACGTATAGCAATCAAGATCATGGCGCGGCACAGAAATGATGGGTTTGGGCTTGCGATTTTGGATTGAGGAAAAGGTAGTGCAGACTGCCTTAAATGCACGATTCAAAATTCAAGATTCAACAATCCAAAATCCAAAATCGAAAATCCAAAATCGTTTCAGCCCAGCAGGCGGGCCACCTCCTTGGCGTAATAGGTGAGGATGATGTCAGCCCCGGCGCGGCTTATGGAAGTCAATGCCTCCAGAATCGTCCGCTCTCGATCAATCCAACCCAGGCGCGCGGCGGCTTCGATGAGAGAAAACTCCCCGCTGACCTGGTATGCGGCGATGGGAACATCGAACTCGCGGCGGGCGAGGGCAATAATGTCCAGGTAGGGAAGGGCGGGTTTGACCATGATGATGTCCGCGCCCTCTTCCAGATCGAGCGCGATCTCGCGCATCGCTTCGCGCTGATTGGCGGGGTCCATCTGATAGGACTTGCGGTCTCCGAATTTGGGAGCGGAATCCGCCGCCTCGCGGAAAGGGCCGTAGAATGCCGAGGCATACTTGGCGGAATAAGCCAGAATAGGAATTTGCGTATGTCCGCGCGCATCCAATTCCCGGCGAATGGCGCCTACGCGGCCATCCATCATGTCGGACGGCGCAACCATGTCCGCTCCGGCCTCGACTTGGGTCAATGCGGTTTTGGCTAAAAGCGGCAGGGTGGAATCATTATCGATTTCGCCATCCTTGATAAGCCCACAGTGGCCGTGGCTGGTGTATTCGTCCAGGCAGACATCGCAGATGACAATCAGGTCCGGCAGGGCCTTCTTCACCGCACGCACGGCGCGCTGCACAATGCCTTCCGGATCGTACGCGCCAGTGCCTGTTTCATCCTTGCTTTCCGGAATGCCAAATAGAATTACGGCGGGAACACCGAGGTCGTAGGCGCTTCGGCACTCCTCCACCAGCCAGTCCACTGACCACCGGTAGTTGCCCGGCATGGATTTAATCTCACTCTTAACCTGTGTGCCCGGGCACACAAAGAGCGGATAAATAAGGGAGTGAACGTTCAGGCGGGTCTCGCGCACGAACCCGCGAAGCGCCTCCGTGCGCCGTAATCGCCGCGGACGGTGGATGGGGAAGGACATGGTATCAATACACTATTTCATGCGGTTTCAGATTTCCGAAGGTACCGACATTCGCCAGTGACAGCGCGACGCGAAACTGGCTCTCATGGTTCAGCGGTCCCAGATTGTAATACTGGTACTCGACATCGATCGCGAAACACCCGAAATTATAGCTGAGTCGACTGACGACGTGCTGGTTTATCTTCTGCTCAAAGTTGTAATCTATCCCGAATTCCCCGCTCAGCCCTCGGCGGTTCGAGTCGCCATAAGTCATCACCGTGCCGACCACGTTAAAGGCGGTCAACGGCACTGGTGTGGTAGTGGAGGCGGTGGTGGTTCCCAAGAGTGAGGCCAAGTAAGACGAATGGTTGATAAAGAAGTCGGTGACTCCGAATTCCAGCAACCCGTGTTTCACGTGGGAAGAGATGCCGGCATCCAGAATGCCGCCGGCTCCGGTGGGGCTGATGTCGGTGCGGATTTCCGTATCGTAGTTCGAGAAGGGGGCGAACTTGAACACGGAATCGATCGGCGAAAGCCGCTGCCCGTGCTCGAAGGCGAATCCCGTTAGGTCAATGGTTGAAGCAAAGACGTTGGTTTGGCCCGGCACCAACGCGCCGCCAAAGGTGGGATCGAAGTAATACTTCTGCGAAATACGCCAGGAAAAGATATCCCGTGCCTGGGGAATGTCCGGGGAGTTATCCGGCACGTCTTTCCGGGCCAGGATGCTATTGGTCACTGAATACTCGACCTCGTTCGTCTCGGTGAAAATATCCATGGCATCGAAGCGGACGATATCCAGAATATTGTCCGGGTCGCGCGCGCGCACGAGGTGGTATTGAATATCCGGTTCAATCACATGCTTGAGGCGATACCCCCGATAGGAATTGGCGAATATTTTTTCCAGGGAAGGCGGCCGCAGGTCAAGTCCCACCTCCGCGAGCAGGCGGTCGAGGGGGGCGTGATTTGGCGCCAGGCTGGCGCCGTAATACGTGGTCCGAAATCCAATCGAGGGGGTAAAGCGGAAATGCCAGAACTCCTTGGGCCGCAGCATGATCTGGGGATGAAAATCCAGGCGATCCTCCAGCAGCGGCAGCGTCAGTCCAGACTCGGTACGGCCCACAGCGTCAGCAGATGTTTCGAAGGAATAGTAAACAAGTGAGTCGCCGATTTGCCGGTCATCCCCGGCAAATTGAAAGCTGGGAAGGTGCCGGATGATGACGGCGTTCGCCGGAACCAATTGTGTGGAAAGAAAGTCCTCATACCTTTCGGCGGAGACATTGAAGCTGTAGGCATCCCAATTCTTGGTTACGAACCCGGATTGCACCGCTTCCGAACTGACGGCCTCCGTATAATTGGGCGACCAGGTAATTCGGAAGGCCATGGTGTTGACGTAGTCCACATTGGCTACGGCGCGGAAGCCATCGCCGATGTCATCGTCTTTGCCAATGGCGTGGATACTCTCCCCGGGGGCGCGAAGCGACAAGTTGGAATCCTTGTCGTTTACGCCAAAGTAGTTGACGGTGAAGTTGGCGTTCTGGCTGGGTTTAGCGCGAAATTCTCCGCGTTCCGCAAGCCCGCGCTTGCTGTAATCCTCAAAGCCCAGCATCAAATCCGCGCTGGGGTTTATGGCCCAGAAGAATCCGTCGCCAATAATGTAGCCTTTTTGTGTGGAGTTGCCAACGTGAGGAAGCAAGAAACCGGTCTGCCGGGGCTCACGCGCAATCGAGTCCACCACGATGGGAAAATAAAAGATGGGGATCCCGAGGAAGCGGAAAACGGCGTCGTGCGCCACCAATTTATCCCCCACCGAGACGCGGGCTTCCCGCGCGGAAAGCAACCAGCCGTCTTTCGCGCACTCGCAGGTCGTCATGCGGCCGTGATCCACAAGGTAAGTATCCGCGTCCAATCGGTCCACCGTTTCGCCCCAAATGTAAAAGGGGTTCTCGGTCTTCAGGACACGCCGCCGGGGATTCCCTTTGGGGTGAACATACCCCACCCCATTGCTAAACCATCCCTTCTGGGTGCGGATGTTGTAATGAACTTCGTCCGCTACAAGGTGGCTTTTAGGGTCATCAAAGATCACGTGCCCGCGCGCCATTACGTCGCCCGCTGTGGCATCGAAGGATGCTTCGTCAGCGCTCACTCGCATTTCTTCGTAAACGATTAGGACGTGACCCCGCAGATGGTCAGTGTCCTTATCCCTTTGCTGTGAGTCCGCGCGGATCGTGACTTCTTTTGCGGGCCCCTTTGGTTCCGGAGAAACTGGAATCTGCTGCGCGTGCAAATACGAGGTGAGGGCAAAAAAGAGGGGAAGAGCGGTGGAGAGCCGCCAGCCATTACTTCCGCGAAAGGGGCGAAGGAGATCCATGAGAACGCAGAATGGCAATTCTACTCGAAAGCGCTTTGTTCTTCCGAGTGAATTTGCTAAGATGCCTGAAGATAAGGGAAACGCTGCCTGGAGGACCGATTACCCAGAGTGAAGTGTCCTAAGTGTGGGTACGTCAGCTACGCGGGACTTGAGCAATGTAAGAAGTGTGGCTATTCGTTCGTAAAAGCCGCGCCCAAGGGATCATCTTCCTTACTGACCACCTTGTTCCCAGAGGGAGTGCGCTCGGTTCCCCCCGCCCCGCCGCAAGCCCCGCCCGAACGCAAAGAAAACCCACACCCCGCTGAGCCTGAGCTACCAACTCAGCCAACACCACCGGTGAAGACGATTCCCGTGCCGGTATCTTTCTCCAAAGGAAATGTGTCCGAGTCTGACCGCGCGCGTGTGGACAAACAACCACCGCCACCCCCGCCCGAACGCAAAGAGAACCCACGCCTTGCCGAACCTGAGCTGCCGACTCAACAAACACCACCGGTGAAGATGGTGCCCGTGCCGGTATCATTCTCCAAAGGAAATGTGTCCGAGTCTGACCGCGCGCGTGTGGACAAGCAACCACCGCCACCCCCGCCCGAACGCAAAGAGAACCCACGCCTTGCCGAGCCCGAATTCACAACTCAACCAACACCACCGGTGAAGATGTTACCCGTGCCGGTCTCTTTCTCCAAAGAAAATGTGTCCGAGTCTGACGACGCGCGTGTGGACAAGCAACCACCGCCACCCCCGCCCGAACGCAAAGAGAACCCACGCCTTGCTGAGCCCGAATTCACAACTCAACCAACACCACCGGCGGAAACGGTGCCCGTGCCGGTATCTTTCTCCAAAGGAAATGTGCCCGAGTCTGACCGCGCGCGTGTGGACAAGCAACCACCGCCCCCCCCGCCCGAACGTAAAGAGAACCCACGCCTTGCCGAGCCCGAATTCACAACTCAACCAACACCACCGGCGGAAACGGCGCCCGTGCCGGTATCTTTCTTCAAAGGAAATGTGTCCGAGTCTGACCGCGCGCGTGTGGACAAGCAGTCACACGATTGGATAAAAGAGTTGTCGGAACGAGTTGAGACCTTCCGCTCCGAGTCTGACCGCCCGCGCGTGGACGAACAACCAGAGGACTGGAGAGAAGAGTTGTCGGAACGAGTTGAGAACTTCCGCAAGCGGCGTGCGCGCCTCCAGCCAGACGCAGCTCCTGCGGGGAATCTTGAACTGGACTTTGGGGGGTTCGACACAACGGAGATCAATCGTTCCATTGACGATGCCGTGGGCGCCCCGGCGGAGAGTGATTCGGGCTTCGATTTGGAAATCGGCGAATCCGCCGTGGCCCACGACAATGTCATCCTGTCCCCTGAGCCCCACTCGCTCGAAGAGCCAGCCGACGAGATAATGCAACTCGACGCTGCTCCCGCAGAGTCGGGGGAGATGTCTTTGGGCGAGGCTCTGGCCAAGAGACCTCCCATGGAAATCCTGGTCGACTCGCCCGGCGAGACAGGGTTTGAGGAAGAGGAGGGGGCTGAGGAGATATTCCTCGCGCCCTTAAGCCGCCGCTTCCTGGCTGGCCTTGCGGATGCCCTAGTGCTTATTCTGGGGGCAGGCGTGTTTGGGATAATTTTCTGGCGGTGCTGCGGGCGGTTGTCGATTATTCCGCTCAATATCGCGGTAATAGGCTTGGTGGCCGTCATTCTTATATTCGCGTACTTCGCGGTGTTCACTGCCATCGCTTGCGCCACGCCCGGACTGCTGTGGATGGGTTGCGAGATCCGCAATATGGACGGGGGCCGTCCGACCGTGCGCGAATCCTTCTGGCGAGCCTTCGGAGTTCTGGTGTCGCTCTCGGCGCTTATGCTGGGTTTCATCTGGGCCTGCGTGGATACTGATAGCCTGACCTGGCACGATCACATGTCGCAAACGCTTATCACGGATGCGGTTATCACCACGGATCTCGCCGGCCAGAAAGTGCAAACCTAGTGCCGCTCCCACTTGGGGCTTGGCATTTTGGGTTAGGGAGTACGGACCTTCGGGCCGTTACTCTGTTGCTCCGAAGTGGCGAATGATGTCTTGGGCCATGGGGCTCGAACGGCATTAGCGCGTACGCTTCGCCGCCCGGTATCGAGGCAGCCTCACGGGACGACTTTATGGGAAAAGGAAGGTTCGTCAATCAGAAGCTTGGCAAGTACGTTAGCCGCAAATTCCATTTGTTGAAGTCGGAACTTGCCGGGCGAGCCGACCGCAAATCGCTGTCCCCCTCACTGAATCCGCCTCTCCCGAAGAAGGGAATCTCCCGGGAAAAGCCGTAACAAGTACCACGCCAGGGTGTGTCTGCTACCCCGCTTCAAAGCTAAGCCATTTTGATTCAATTAGTTGCTCGGTCCATGAGGCCATGGAATAATCTCCCGCACGAGAAGCTTCCTCGCTCATTCGTGCATCAAAGAAAATGGCGTGTTATACTTTTAAGAATCAGGGCAGTGTAAGCCCCGGGTGAAGGAGCTATCCGCGCATGACGAACCGTATTCGAGCCACACTGATTTCCGTATCCCTCGCACTCATGTCCTACGTAGTCGTCGGAGGGTTGCTGGGGAAGACTGACACGTCCTCGGAGAAAACTTATCGTGACCTGGGAGTTTACAGTGAAGTCCTGAACCGCATCAAGCAGGAGTACGTGACGGATCCGGATCTGAAAAAGGTCACCGATGGTGCTATTCGGGGGCTGCTCGAGTCGCTGGATTCCTACAGCACCTATCTGACCCCCGAACAATATAAGGACTACTTGCAACACCCTGACCCGGGACCGGCAGATGTGGGGATCTTCATCTCCAAGCGGATGGGATATGCCACGGTGGTTGCAGTGCTTCCGGGAAGCCCCGCGGAAAAAGCCGGCGTCAAGCCCGGCGACCTGATTGACGAGATCGATGGAGTGCCTTCCCGCCAGTCTTCGGTTTTGCAACTTGCGCGCATGATGGCGGGACAACCCGATTCGACCGTCAAGCTCACCCTTGTTCGCGAGGCGCGCGTTGACCCCCTGAGCATTACGATCACACGATCCATTCTGAATTACCCGCCAGTTTTCACAAAAATGGTGGATGACGGAACCGGGTACTTGCGCGTGGCGACCTTCAACAAAGGGAAGGCGCGAGAGATTGCGGCCAAGATCAAGGAACTCGAATCGCAAGGCGCCCACAAACTCGTCCTGGATCTGCGTGAATGCGCCGGCGGCGATGTGCAGGAGGCGGTCGATACCGTCAGCTTGTTTGTGGACAAGGGTCTGGTTACCTACCTTGTAGGGCAGCGCTTTCCCCGCCAAGACGTGGAGGTTCATCCCACTGGCCCGGTTTGCGCCTTGCCCCTGGTGGTGCTCATTAATCAGTCCACCGCCGGTCCGGCGGAGTTGGTGGCCTCGGCCATGCTGGGGAACAAACGCGCCGAAGTGGTGGGCGTGCGAAGCTTTGGCGTTGGCGTCTATCAGAAGCCCATCCCCGTCGGCGATGGCTCGGCCCTGCTGCTTGCCGTGGCCAAGTATTACGGGTCGGATGGCAAGGCCATCAATGATAACGGTGTAACCCCCAGTGTGGTCCAGCCTGCCACCGGGGAAGCGGACAGTGCGGACGAAGAGAATCAGTCGGAAGGGCCTGAGCAATTTGGGGGTAAGGATGACTTGCAACTCCACAAAGCCATCGAGCTTCTGGGCCAACTCGCCACGCCGGCCAAGGCCGCTTGATCAGTGCAGTGGAGATACGAAAATCGAAATTCGAAACATGAAACTCGAAATTCGAAAATCGAAACTGGAAGCACGAAACTCGAAATCTGAAAATCGAATTGCGCTCACAACCTTCGACTGTCGAGCTTTGCCTGTCTGAACCACGAGGTCGAAACCGGAATCTGGAAACACCAAACTCAAAGCCCGAAAATCCCATAGCGACTCACAAGTTTCAAATTTCGAGTTCCGAATTTCGCCTGCCATTCCTTCTGTTATTAATCCTTGCGACCACCTCCTGCAATTGGTTTAAGACCCAACCCCTCCGTGAATCAGACCACCATAAACTGGCAGCGCGATTCCAGAATGCGGTGGCGGATGCCGGTGGCGCCCAGATCTGGATTAAACATCCCAACCAGAACCACCATGGGAAAAGCCCTGCCGACACGTCTTTGCAAGTCCTCGCGGTCCCGGCGGCTTACCCCGCCGTGCTGTCTGCCGTGCAGATCGAGGCAAACAAGGACAACCTCGACCTAAGAACCTCGGCGGCAAGCGCCAGCGGCGGACTGCATGCGGTCAACCTCCTGGTCATGCAACGCGGGCAGCGCATTATCCAGATTCATCTGCGCGAAGTGCCTCGGCTGCTGCGCGCCGCCATCGTGATCGACGATATGGGCCACGACCTGGAGGCTGCCCACAAGCTTCTGGCGCTGGGTTATCCGCTCACGTTTTCGGTGTTGCCTCATGTGCGGTACACGCAGATCACCGCGCAGGAAGTTCACCGCAGTGGGCATGAGGTAATGTTGCACCTGCCGATGGAACCGGAGCCGGGCGCGCATGTATCCCCCGGCGAGGGGGCCATTCTCGTCGGCATGAACGCGGCGGAGGTGCAGCGGGTAGTCCAGAATGACCTGGCTTCCGTTCCCTTCGTGGCGGGAGTGAACAACCACATGGGATCGCGCGCCACCAAGGATGCAGCCCTGATGGCCGATGTCATGGAGATTCTGGCAGACCACCGGCTTTATTTCATCGACAGCCGCACGACGGCCGCAAGTATGGCGCTGGAGGCGGCGCGCCGCCAGCGCCTGCCGGCGTTTTATCGAGCGGTGTTTTTGGATAACACGGAGACCGTCCCATCCACGCTGGGGCAATTGCGAGAATTCCGCCAAACGGTGGAACGAGAAGGGGTGGCCCTCGCCATCGGGCATCCCCACGCTACGACCATTGCCGCGCTGGCAAAGTTCCTGCCGGAGCTGGAACAGGCCGACATTCAGTTGGTGGCGCCATCCCAAATCGTCCGACTGCCCGAAGTCGCGCGCCTGCGCCCCCCCGCCAGCACGAAATGACCGCCTTGGTAAACTCCTCGGCATTTCTCACCACGCTCGGGCGGATCTGCCGGAAGGGCGGGGCTTCACAGGCTGCGGAAAAACGCCTCGCCGCGGCTAACCACCCCGGCGCCCAAGGCGCCACCCCTCCTGATTCAGGAGGGGTGGCGCGCCGAGCGCCGGGGTGGTGCTGACAAAGCGATAAAGGGGTGGCGTTGAGGATGACAGCGCTTGCGAGTTTTTCCGCACTTGCTCAACCCCACCGAAATTGCAGCTCCCGCCCTCATTTCGCCCCCCGCCCTTCCAAACGCGTGGTGAGAAACCCGGGGTAGGGCATTTACGGAAAGGAAAACGGAGGACGGCCTCCTTACTTTGACGCTACCGTCGCATGAAGCTGGCTGCCCCGAATCCATTGCAGAATCGTCTGGTATTGCCAGCTTGATTCATTCCCCGGCCAGCGCTGGCCTCCATTGTGGGTGGCCAGGTAGTCGCCGACGTTGCCGGCGCTGTCGGTAGGTCGCGTGGGCTTAACCAGAATCAGGCTATGCCCCGGGTCATTGATATCCACAACGCGCATGGCATATTTGTAATTTTCTTCGCTGTCCTGGTCGGAGAAAACGCCCTCGGTGTTGGGCGGCTGGAGTTTGAAGATCACGTGGCTCGCATGGCAAAACACGCAGGCCTTGCCGTCAGCCCCGGGTGTGGCCAGAATGGGTTCGATCTTGGTAACGAAATAGTTGAAGTCTAACACCGAGCCGGGTTGCACATCCTTGAGCGCCTCCGTGAGCTTTTTCCCTTCCAGCACGCTTGTGGCGATAAGTTTCAGGCGCGGATTGCTGTCTTTCTGCAACTGAAGCAGCGCCGCACGGAAGTCCGGCCGTTGCTCAACGTCCTTCACCTTGCGCAGGACGTCGAGCGCGGCAGCGCGGGCGTTGGCGTCGGGATCACGCAAAGTGGCCAACAGCGTGTCGAGCACGATGGGATTCTCTAGAAAGTCCGGTTCCTTTTGGTAGGCCGCATTCTTCCCCAGAAAGTACTGCTGATCCTGCGATACGGCGCCGCCCGCAACGCCCAGATGCCGCCGCATGAATTTGGGGTTTCCCACCTCTTCGATAAGGATGCCGCGCGCCGAGCTGCGCAAATTGGCGAAAGCGGCCTTCACCAGGGGAGCGGTCTCCGGATTGCTGAGAAAATGCTCCAATGACACCCGCAAGGCAGCACGCTGGACCTCGGGACTGGGATCGTCTAACCCCGCCAGAACCTGCCCCCGCAAAGCCGGTTCCTGCATGAGACTCTTGAACGATGATGCGGCATTAAGGACTCGCGCGTAATTTGCCGGGCGGGGTTGCCGCGCGAGCAAGGAACGCAACGCCTCGAGGACCTCCGTTTGCTGCTCCCAGGGAGAGTCGTCTGGGAGTGCAGAGAGCAGAGGGAGCACCACCGCCTGGCTGTCGGGGTTGCCATGGTTGAGGATTTCGACCACCTGCTTAACTAATTTGGGGTCAGGTGCGGCAGGAGCATCAAGGTTCAGGATTCCCCGCTGCCCATCCTCGTAAACGTAGCGAACCGTCTGCCGCACATCAGCGCTCGGATCCTCCGAGAGTTCAAGCGCGGCGAGGGTGAAGCGCTCATCGCCGGCGCCGCTGAGCGTGCTTCCCGCCTTCAGCACTTCGATCTTCATAGCGTCGTCAGCGCCTTGCAGGCAGGCCAGGAGGGCGTTTTCTAACTCGGGTCCGGAACTTTTGAAAAAGTGAATAAGGTCGCTGTCGTTGCCAATGCGTGTCTGGAAGAAGCCGTTGTGAACGTCGTACTTGAAGTTCACAGTCTCGCGATAAGGCGGATACTCATAACCCGCGAGGTGCAGGTCGGGCACGCCACTGACGTACTTGGTGAGAACGGCAGGCAGGCCAATGGAGACGGTGTCAGCCTTGACCGGGGGCAAGGCATAGTGGCGAATGTGAAAGTCCCACAGAGCATTCAGGATGCTTTCGCGCCCTTGTGGAGTTCCCTCGCGCAGCACCTTGGCGAGTACTTCCGCCTGGTCACGCACCACGGCTTCGTAGCCGTCCCCGATCCGGGCCTTATCCTCATCCTGGGCGGAGGCGCGCACCCAAGCCTCCAGGTAGCCGGTATTCTCATCCAGCAGATCGTAGACGCTCTCCTGAAGGCCGCGACGCACCATCGGGTTCATCTCGGTGTTCAGGCGGGTGGCCAACGCTTCCAGAGTGCTCCGGCGCGCCGGCTGTTGGTCAACCTGCCAGTAGTACCAGCGCCACAAGCCGGAGGCGGCTTGAAAACGAACGAAGGGAACGGGATCGTTCAAAGCGCTTTCCAGGGCCGCGAGCAAATCCGTGTCGCCGGTGAGTTCTTTGAAGTGTTGGTTGAAAAGGCGGGTTGCACCCCAACGAGTGCGCGCGTCGGGTGACTTTAGCGCGGCAATCAAGAGCTTGCGTCCGGCGGGAGCGGCGTCTTGCCGCCGCGACAACACCATGCGCAGCGCATAAGCGGCGCTGGTCTGCACCATCTTGCTGGGGTCGCCGAGCGCTTGAATCAAGGCCGGCATCGAGCCGGGGTCCGCCATGTGCCCGAGCGCACGCGCCGCCGCTTCGCGCACCAGCGGTTGATCGTTCTTCCCCAGCACCTCGCGAATCGCGCGCAAAGTCGGCTCCGGCGCAAGGTCCCAGAATTGGTCAAGCTGGGTGAGGAGCAACGGCAAATTGCGGGTGGCAAGTTTCGCCGGCGGCGGAGGATAGGCCGCGTCCCAGTTCTTGGCCTGGGTCGTTCCCGGGTAAAGTGTTGACAGCGACATCACCGCAAACTGCGTCGCCCGGAAGGGAGTGTTAAAGCCCTGATAGACAGGATCACCTTCCCAACTGCCTTCCGGCCGCTGCGCCGCCAGCATGGCGTGCACCGCGCGTGCCATGCGCTCATCGGTCTCGGGGCGGCGTCCGGCCAGCGCCAGGGCATATACGGCATTATAGGAAACAAAATCCGCGGGCTTGGCTTGCTTGTCAAACGGATACGGCCATGCCCCCTGGGGGGTTTCGTAGCCATAAAGCTGCTCGATCAGCTTGTGGATTTGCGGAGCGTACTTGGTGCGATCCACCGTCGCCAAGAGCAGAATCTTCCAATTCAGGTCGATCATATTCTTGGGCTCGCGCGCCAGGGCGAGGCTTTCCACCTTGTCGCGTTCCCCCAGCCACTGGGGATCGTGGGTCTGGCGGTTCACCAGGTCGAAAGTCTCCCAGCTCTGCGTGGCGATCTCGAAGGGGCTCACGTCCGGCTCACAACCGTCGGCTTCGTCGCCCGGCATCGTGGTTACACCCTTGTAGTGAATCTTCAGGAATTCGGCGTAGGGAGTATCGAAGTGTGGCCGCGGCGCGTCGTGCGTCACATTCTCTTCCAGCGAATGCATGATTACGGGGATACGGCTGGCCACTGTCCGGGCCGAATAAATGACGCGCACCCAGTTGGTATTGGGCTCCCCGTACAAGGGGCGGGCGTTGTTGTAAAGGCGATCGCCGATAAACTCCAGCGCCGGGCGTTGCGTGGGCGCATAGCCGTTCTGGACGGCCTTGAGATATCCCCTCATGGTGAATTGCGAGGGGTGGCAGGCGATGCAGAGTTGCGTTTCTGAATGCTGCATGGAGGTCCGCAAAGCGATAGCGCCGCGGCGCGGGGTGTTGGAAAGCCAGGTGTCGCCCATATCGACGAGGAAATCCATGCCGGCGCGCACGGCCAGGTGGGGGTCGGTGTACGGGGGCACGGGATATCCATAGGTATTGAGTTGGTACGCCGGGTGGTCGGCGGCGACGCGCACATAATACTCCTGGCCGGGTTGCAGGATGCGCGTGCGGAACTTGTAGAGCCCGGGGTAATTCTGCGTCGCTTCGACCTGATAAACAAATTCCCCATCGCTAAAGGGAACAACGTCTTGCTGCCCACCCGCCTCTTTGCCGAGTTGGAAGATGTCCACGTCCAGCGGCACGTCGCGGTCAGTGACGTTCAGTACAAAATAGGCAAGTCGCGCTTCGGCCCCATGGTAAGTGAATTTGAACCACTGAAAGCCCTTGACCATCGCCTGGTAGGCATCTTCGCTGGGCGAGGGCGAGTAGGGCCTTTCGTCGTCACTACCATAAATGGTTTGTCCGAACTCGAAGGATTGGGCGGTTTGCCAGGTGTCGTTGGGTGCCGCGGCGATGACGCCGGGTTGTTCAACCGCGGTGTGGGCCGCCGCGGGGGCCCGCGCCTGGGGAACCCGGCGCAGCGTAGCTCCCACATCCGGCATGTGCACTTTTGCGGGCGCTGATAGGGTGACATTGACCTGGCCCGCAGCCCGAGGGTGGAGGGTCAGATAGAAATCCAGGTCACCCGCGTGCAGCCATTTGGTTTCAACTTCTCCGCTGGCGTCATGTACCGTTACCAGGACGGCGTCGTTCCCTTGAAGCTGGGCGGGGTCTTTGACCCAAACGGTCAACGCGTAAAGCGAGTCAGGGCGAACCTGACCCAAGTGGATGTCACGAACATTTTGCGAATTAGATTGATCAGCCCGCACGGATCGGCCCACGTGCAGCAGCGAGGAGGTGATTATCGCCCCGCCTGCCAACAGGAGAATTCCCCACTGCGCCCTTGCCCACTTTCTCGATGCCGTCATGTCCTATCCTCCCTGTTGGACTTGCTTCCGTGTCCCGAAACCGCCGCCCTCTCCCGTGGAGAGGAGATGTTGAGCGGCTTTAGGTTCGCCCGATCCGATCCTTGCCGCTTGACCGTTCGCGTCGCCAACCGGACCGGCCGCCGTCGTTGGATTCGGGGCGCTTACATTCGAACGGTCGTGGGGGATCGGGCTGGTGATGTGGACATCCTGCAACAATATTTCATCACGATCGTCGTCGCCGTGGTCGGAGGCAGACTCCAGGATCTTAACAGACAAGTAGAACCCCTTGCCATCAGTCCATGAATGGCCTGGGGGCTGGAATATCCTTAAGCCAACGTCGTGTCGGGTTGGGTGGATGGCATAGGGCGTTCCCTGAACGTTTCCCGACGCCCACGATACATCCTCGAACTGGCCGCCTCGAAAGTACATGTGCCTGTACGAATCCAGTCCTTCACAAATCTGATACTCTTGGCCATAGCGGCGCCAAATAAATTGCCCGCCGGCGGCCATCTCCGGGGTTATCTGCGCGAAGGTCTTGACGGCGGCAGTTATGTAATCTACCTCCTTGTCGTAGCCATGGGAATCGAAGCCGTGAGCAACGGTGGCTTTGCGTATGATCGCGGGCAGCAGGGTCGCGAATTCTTCTGCGGTATACGTCGGCCCGGCCGGAGTATACGTCAGCCCGGTATCCTTCTCACTTCCCGCCGGACACCCCGCGGCGAACTCCTTGAAGGATGGGTCTTGCGGCTTGATGTCGATGACGGGCGTTTCGCCGTCGTTGAGAGGCAATTCTACCCGCACGTCGCTTGCCTGGTAGACGCTTTTCCTGTATCCCGCGGCGCCCATATCCGCAAGCGCGCTGAACCCATCGTTGGAATAATCTTTCTTGGCAATGAATCGGAGTGTCGCCTCGTTCAAGTACTCGGTGGCCGGGGCAACCGTGACGACTTCGCCCCTGTCGATTCTTACGCGCACGGCGACACGTTGCTGATGGGAATACACCTGCCCCATGAAGATAGTCGGGGCAGGGTTATAGATTTTGAAGTAGAGATCCTTATTGGGGGATGTATAGACAATCTGGAAATCCAATTCGTCATAGCCGCAGGTAGCGGTCACGGTAGCGCTGTCCCGTCCGTCATTAAAGGGCTCAATCATGACAGCTTCGCGAATGTGCCTACCGGTGAGTTGATTTTCCTTGGTCTCAATCTGCCATTCTCCACCTGCCTGGGTGGATTTCGCCGATGGATTTGCGAAGGTAGCGGGCGTGGGGGTGCCATTTTTCGCCTGCATCGCCGCAATCACTTTGTCCGGTACACCTTGCTGTTTCAGCCGGATCAAGCTGTCCGTGGTAAGGGAGTAGTTGCCTGAGTTGCTGCGAATTTGCTCAACGATAACGTCGGCCCCGAGGTGGGCCTGCACCATCTTCACGACATCCGCGTTGGTCAGTGCCTCCTGCCCCGTCGCTTCCTGGGCTGGCAGACATGAAACCGGCGCCATCATCGTCAAAAGCAGCAAAACTATCGACGATGTCAAGACCATGGTCAGGGCTGCAGCCATATTGCGAAACGCGTCGCGCATACAATCGGTCCTCCTGACTGAACGGTTTCGGGTAAAGCCCTTTATGATGTGTGTATCGATATTTGACCAAGTCTTGCACGGAAATTCCATTTGATTTTCCCGGTCATGATCGGGGCATCTGCAGTCAGCGCTTTCCGTGCCCGTAGGCTTTTCTCAGGCGCGATGCTCCCATAGGAGTTGTGCGCAATAAATCTCCGTCAGGCAGCAAGAAGACTACAGGTACGCGCCTTTTCCTGACCCGGAGGGGCCGAGCCGCAGACCTGCAGAACAGGTCCGCGCTACACCCTGTCCTTCCGCCTTACCCTGCGGCGATCGGTTTCCGATTACTCCCGTGTTCCGTCCTTTTTGCTACGCTTCAGGATTCTCTTCCAACGTGCCCAAGATTTGTTGCGCGCCCGGCGATTAGCCTTGCTTGAGTCGGGAGCTTCACCGGCGCGCATAAAGCCGTGTCCTGCGCCTTCGTAAATGACCGGCTCGAAAGTTTTTCCCGCCGCTTTCATCTGCTCGCGAGCGTCCGGAAGCGTCGCTCCGATGCGGGCGTCATTGCCCGCGTAGAAACCGTATACGGGCGCGGTGATGCTCGCCATCGCCTCCTTCGCCGGCGGCGGACCGTAGAACACGAAGGCGGCGGAAAGGTCGGCGCGATGGGTCGCAAAGCGGAAACTCTGGCCTCCGCCCCAGCAGAAACCTGCTACAAACAGCTTGCCGTTGGAGGCCGGAATCTTGTTGGCATAATCCGCGGCGGCGTTAAGGTCTGCCGTGACCTGGTCAGGATTAAGATGGCTCACGGCCTCAACCGCAGGGCTTCCCATGCCTCCCTGCCCCTGGGGGAAGGCGGTACTCCGGCCGCCGTTTGGCCCCATGCCGGAAAGAAGATCGGGAGCAACTGCGATGTAACCGGCTCCCGCTACATGGTCAGCCAAATCCTGCACCCAATCCGTCATGCCGAAAATCTCATGGATGATGAGCACCACGGGCGTCTTGCCCTTCGCCTCGGGATAAACCACAAAGGTCTCCACCGCGCGCCCATCGTGCTTTACCGTGACCCACTCGCGATGTCGCGGGGACTTTTCCACTTGCGCGCGTGCCCAGTCCTGGGCCAAAACGGGTGATGCGCTCAGCAGAAGGAGGAAGCTCACCATGAAGGATCGCATAATCATCTCCTGATTGTCGGTGCCTGGGGGCCCTGCTTCGACCCGATTTGCCGCCTCGGGTGAAGACGATAAGATGATACACGCGATGCTCGCACGCTCGCAAGGCCAGCACGCGAGAACAGGGTTCCGTCAAAATCGCGGGCGCCGCATACCTCCATGGGCACGAATTCATCACCCCCGAAGAAACCCCTCACCCCCCGCCTTGCGGTCCCCCCTCTCCCCAAGGGAGAGGGCGAGAAATCAGAATCACAGCCCTCTCCCAGGGGAGAGGGTGCCCGACGGAGGAGGGCAGGTGAGGGGTTCCTTTCAACCCGACGGTGCCCTGCGCGCGAGAAAGAGCGTTGGTTCGGCAGGTGGGCCGTATGCTCTGATCATAGCTGAAGTAGAAAAAAGGTATATGGCACGGGAATACGTTGAAAATCGAGAGGGTGGTTACTACGTGATCGGCTCGCGCGTATCCCTGGAATCGGTCATCTGTCTCTTCCTGGAAGGAGCCTCGCCGGAAACCATCGTCGAGGAGTTTCCGACTCTTTCGCTCGAACAAGTGTATGGAGCTATCACCTTCTACCTTGCAGACCGGGCTAAGATTGATGCCTATCTGACCGAGTCCGAAAGACTTTGGGAAAAGGCTCGAAAGAATCAATCCCCAATACCTCATCCCCTTCGGGAACGGTTGGAACGCGCACGCCGCGAGCTCACCTCTCCCACATGAAAATCAAATTCCTGGCAGATGAGAACCTGCGACGGGCAATTGTGCTGGCCGCTCCGGCGGCGCGTTACCCGCGAATCCCTATCTCCTGCATCAGCTTGTCGGTTTCGCGGTAGGCTTCCGTGACCCAATCGACAATCTTCGCGGGCTCGGGTGAATACTCGAGTTCGATGCTGATGACGCCGTTGAATCCAGTCTTCTTCAGTTGCGCAAGGTAGGGCCGGAAATTCACAACTCCCCGCCCCGGAGGCAAATCGCCGTGCTTCTTTCCGTCGCAATCGGAAAAGTGCGCATGGGCAATGCGCCCCTGCAAGTTGGGAACCTCTTCCGGCGGCGTGTGGGCCAGCGCCAGGTGCGAGATGTCAAGATTCGCCCGCACGGCGGGATGGTGGAGGTCATCCAGGAAGCTCACCATCTTCGCCAGCGTATTCACGATGGAAAGCTGGAACGGCTCAAGTTCAATGGCGATTTCGACGCCCAACCCCTTGGCGTAGTCGCCCAACTCGGACACGGTCTCCACGGCCCACTTCCACTGGTCGCGGGGGGCGATGACTTCCTGTTGCCAGATGTATTCTCCCAGCACCAGCAGCAGGTTTTTGGCCTCGAGTTCGTAAACAAGCTCCAGATGTTTCTTGGCGCGATCCACGTGGAACCGGCGCACCGGCGCATTGAAATCGGCAATCCCCAGCGCGCAGCAACACACGCTGATAACGGGCAAACCGACCTCGCGGCAGGTGTCCTTGATCAACCGCCGTTCCTTAATATCGATGTCCATCGGATCGGCGAAAATATCGATGGTATCAAAACCGATCTCTTTGGTTTTATGAATGCCTTGCGCGGTGCCCACCGGGGAACCCAGCCAGGCGGAATTAATGAGTCCGAGTTTCATGCGTTTTCCTCCTTGATTTCCGCCGGTCGCACCGGCCGATGCTCATCAAGCGAACGGTAGCACGCTTCTACGAGCGCAATCGTGTTGAGATTATCCCGGCCGCTGAGGACGGATTCCCGGCCCTCTTCCAGGCTGCACAAGAGTTCTCCCATGGTCCCTTCAAAGGCGTCGGGAAACCAAACTTGCGGCCAGGTGGGCGAGAACCAGCAGTTGGGCTCTTGCTGGGTAGTGAAGCGGATGGTGCTGGGAACGCGGGCGGGATAGCCCGGCCAACCGATTGTCCCCTGAGCCATGCCGGCGGTTCCCTCCACGCGCCACTTGATGTAGATGTCCGCCGCCCCGCCCTCGCGCGACGGTCCGGTCCACACATCATCCCAGGCGGCCGCGCGCATGCCATTCGCGTATTCCAGGATGTAGAGCACAATGCCGTCGCGGTGAGGGAAGTCCAGCCGAGGGTCCAGGCGCGCGCTTGCATACACAGATTCGGGATCGCCGAAGAGATAACGGAAAGAATCCAGGTGATGAATGCTCATGAAGGCCAGCGTCACCTGGCTGTAATTCTTTGCCCAAGGTTGCCAGTGCGGGATGGCGCGCATATCGACCGTGGCGAGAACGGGCTCTCCCAAATATCCTCGCCGCAGCAAGGTTTTTGCAGCGCGGATCGATTGGTCGTAACGCATGTTTTGATTCACACAAAACCGCACGCCTGCCCGCTCGCAAGCCACCACCATTTCCTGAGCGTCCCGGTAATTCGTCGCCAGCGGTTTCTGCGCCAGGATCCCGCGGATGTGCTTATGCTGAAGCGCCGCGTGCACAATGGCCGGCTGCGCCACGGGCGGAACCGCGATGTCGAGAACCTCAATCCGGTCGTCCGCCAAAAGCTCCTGCCAGGTGTTATGGACCTTCGGAATTCCTCTCAATTCCGCGGCCGCGCGCGCCTGCTCGGTGTCCTGGGAAGCAATTGCCACCACGTTGAAGCCGGCATTCTTATAAGCAATGAGATGAATATCGCGCATGATGAAGCCTGCTCCAATGGCGCCAATCCGGTAATCTTTCTTGCGAGGAGGAACAGGCAGGTGCTCCAAATTCAGATCAATGTTCATTCGCTACACTCCGTGTGTCCGGCCTGCGAGGTCTGTGAGGCACACCTCCTTCAGGTCGCCAGCGCGGTGATTCTACGCCGGGCGGCGGCGAAAAGCACTGCCTTCTTTTGCTTCGGGTATCCGGCGGCAGGTGTTAGAAGGATTTAGGATTCAGGATTTAGGATCTAGAGCCTGAGTCAGAAGTTCGTTGCAGAATTCGCTATAGTGGAAGCGGAATTTCCGAAGCCCCGCCAGGGGCGACATCCTGTAGCCCATGGCGTAAGCCATGGGATTTGGGCCCTCTCCCCCTTTCGTCCCCCTCTCCCGCCTGGGCAGGAGAGGGGGCAGGGGGTAAGGGTGGGCGCTCGGACCCACGGCTTGCGCCATGGGCTACAGGATGTCGCCCGCTACGCGGGCTGATTTCATCAACGAACTTCTGACTCAGGACACTAGCACCTGAACCCTAAATCCTTGATCCGAGATCCTGCCTTTCCTAGCCCATAACAACTGACATCTATTTGATATACTCCCGCTTGCCAGCCAGAGAATCACCCCGTCAGGAGGACACGATGAAGTACAGGCTGTTGGATAGAACACCTTGCCTTCTACTGGTACCTTTCTTCCTCACAGCGCTCTGCCGTCCGGCGATCCCCGCCCCGCAGGCCGGAAAGAGTGATCAAGTCACATTTATCCACTGCGGCACGCTGATTGACGAGATGTCGGATGCGCCGCGCCAGAACGCGCTGGTGGAGATTGCGGGAGGCAAGTTCCGCACCGTCACCAATTACGCGCCTGACTTTGCCAAGCCGGCCGGCGCAGTTTTCCTCGACCTGGCGGCGGAAACCTGCCTGCCCGGCCTGGTGGACTCCCACACGCATATTCTTCTGCAAGGCGATCAGAAGCCGGGTCAGTACGACGAGCAGATTCTGAAGTGGTCGCTGCCCTACCGCACCGTTCTGGGAACACAAGCGGCGCGCCGCGCCCTGGAGTATGGATTCACCACCATCCGCGACCTGGAGACCGAAGGTGCCTATTATGCGGATGTCTCCATCCGCGACGCCATCAAGCAAGGCGTGATTCCCGGGCCGCGTATGCTGGTCGTGACGCGCGCGCTCGACGTAACGGGGGCCTACGCAATACTTGGCTACGACCCGGCCTTGAAGTTGCCGCACGGCGTCCAGGTAGTTGACGGACCCGACGAGTGCCGCAAAGCGGTGCGTGAGCAGATTGGCAATGGCGCCGATTGGATTAAAGTTTACGCCGACCAGCGTGTTTCCACCGCCGACGGCGTGGTGCACAGCATTCCCACCTTTACCCCCGACGAGTTGCACGCCATTGTAGATGAGACGCACCGCGAACATCACAAGGTGGCGGCGCACGCCATGGGGTTGGAAGGCGTCCACAGCGCAGTGGAGGCGGGTGTGGATTCCATTGAGCACGGCGCCTACATCGCAGACGATGACCTAAAGACGATGGTGGCGCATGGAATCTGGTACGTGCCGACGCTTTACATCTTTATTTACGCGGATGAAATACATCAGGCGGGCGGCTTTCCGGGATGGGAAGGGGGAGTGGGGATTCACGCCGAGACGTTTCGCCGGGCGCTCAAGGCAGGAGTGAAAATCGCCTTCGGCACCGATGTGGGTGGCTTCGAATGGACCATCAACCCGGCAAAGGAGTTTGCGCTGATGGTGGAGTACGGCATGACGCCTGCCCAAGCCCTGCATGCGGCCACCGTTTCCGGCGCGGAATTGGTCGACATGAAAGGCCAAATCGGTTCGGTAGAGCCCGGTAAACTTGCGGACCTGGTTGCCGTTTCGGGTGATCCCCTGCGCGATGTCCGCGTCCTTGAAAACGTCGACTTTGTGATGAAGGAGGGAGTTGTTTATAAGTTGCCCAGCCTGCCGGATAGGCATTGACGGTAAGCCGGCGTGCCATCCCAATTATTTTGTTCGGGTGTGGACGGGGGAGCCCGCCGCTTTTTTGGTTGTGGCTTGGCGCAGGTCGACTTGGTTTTCGATCACGGATTTCAGATTTTGCAGGTAGAAGACCCAGAAATCCACGGCTTTGTCGAGGACCGCGGCGGAGGGGAACCCTTGGTGCTCCAGTTCAACAAGTGTGTGCCGCCCCTGCGGCGAGAGCTTAAACCGCACCTGAGTTTCCGCCTCATCCTTGGGATGTTTCCAGGTGAGGGCGAGAGTATTGGCGGCTATAAATTCCGTCACCACTCCGTCCACGGGTTCCTGATTCTTCCAGCGGAAATGGAATTTGCTCCCAAACTGGGGTTCCAGGATGGCTTGATCGGCAAACCATGCGGTCAGCTTTCCCTGATCGGAAAGATAGCTGAAGACGCTCACCGCGTCGCTGGCAACAAATACTTGCATCGTGGCTGAGCGCGTCACGCTTACGGGCCCGGTGTCCGGAGGCTTGCCGGGTCGCCTGGCATGCTGCTGCGCAGCGACGTTGCTCCAGGCGCCCAACAAGAAAATCAGGGTTAGCAATTTGGGCGTCATCGACGGGCCTCATTCTCCCCGGGGGCAGGATTCGGCAGGGATTGTAAAGCAAGCCGCCGGATCGCGCAATGCGCATTGTACTTCCTGCGCACTGTAATTCCCGGCTTGGGATGCGTCGCGGGGCGTCGTATAATCGGCAGCTTGTGGGAGGGGGAAGAGTCATGGATCGTCAAGCAACGTGGGAACTCCTTTGCGAGTACACCAAGAACGAGAGTTTGCGGAAGCACGCGCTGGCCGTGGAAGCCTGCGTGCGCGCCTATGCCCGCAAGTTCGGCCAGGACGAGGAAAAGTGGGGCATGGTCGGATTGATCCATGATTTTGATTACGAGATCTATCCGAACGCTCCCGATCACCCATTGAAAGGGAGCGAGATTCTTAAGGAAAAAGGGGTGCCGGAAGATGTGCGCCGCGCCATTCTGGGCCACGCCGATTACACCGGTGTTCCCCGCGACACGCTGTTGGCTAAAGTGCTGTTTGCCTGTGATGAGGTGGCGGGGTTCGTCACGGCTTGCTCATTGGTCCGGCCCGACCGCATCGCCAGCCTGGAAACGAAGTCCGTGCGAAAAAGGATGAAGGACAAAGCCTTTGCGCGCTCCGTGAGCCGCGAGGACATCACCAAGGGCGCGGAAGAGATGGGCGTCCCACTGGATGAGCACATCACCTTCTGCATTGCCGCCATGCGCGAGATCGCCGATCGGCTTGGCCTGATGCCCGCCGGCGGACCTCCCCGAGATTCGGCAAACGAATAGGTGGCCGCGCTCATTTCCCCCGCGTCCGGGAGTTCACAACGTCACTTGCTGAAGATAGGTTGGCACGGTGACGTCCCAGTGGAGCTCTTGCGCCATGCGTTGCGTGGTACCGCCCGAAACGTCGTGCCTCGGACCCTCAAATCACCACCGACTCCTGATACTCGCCGAAGACCCGGCGCAGGGCGTCGGAGATTTCCCCCACGGTGGCATAGGCCTTGACGGCGTCGAGGATTGCCGGCAGCAGGTTGCGGTCGGAGCGCGCCGTCCGCTCCACGGCTCGGAGGGTTGTTTCCACTTGTGTGGGGTTGCGGCCGGCTCGCAGCTTGGCGAGGCGCTCCACCTGGCAGCGCTCGATTTCGGGATCGATGCGGAAAGGAAGCAACGCCGGGCCCGCAGTCCGGCCCTGCGGCTTTTCATGGCTAGAAGAGTTGGCCTCCTCCACGTACTGGTTTACGCCCACCACCACACGCTCACCCCTCTCGATGGTTTTCTGATATTCGTACGCCGCCTGCTGGATCTCGCGCTGCACGTAGCCCGATTCGATGGCGCGCACCGTGCCGCCCAGGGCTTCGATTTTGCGCAAGTATTCCTGAGCCTGGGCCTCGATCTCATCGGTGAGTTTTTCGATCGCGTAGGAGCCCGCCAGCGGATCGATGGTGTTGGCGACGCCACATTCCGCGGCCAGAATCTGCTGCGTGCGCAAGGCCAGCAGCGCGGAAGCTTCCGTGGGCAGGGCCAGCGCTTCATCGCGAGCGTTGGTGTGCAGTGATTGCGCCCCGCCCAGCACCGCCGCCAGCGCCTGAAGCGTCACGCGAACAATATTCACATTGGGCTGCTGCGCGGTAAGCGTGGAGCCGGCGGTTTGCGCGTGGAAACGGAACATGCACGATCGCGGGTCCCGGGCCTTGAAGCGCTCACGCATGATACGCGCCCACAGTCGCCGTGCGGCGCGGAACTTGGCGACTTCCTCCAGCAGATCGTTGTGCGCATTCAGGAAAAAAGAGAGGCGCGGGGCAAATTCATCCACCGCCAGGCCCCGCGCCAGCGCTGCTTCCACATAGGCAACGGCGTTGGCCAGGGTGAAAGCCACTTCCTGCACGGCGGTCGAGCCGGCTTCGCGAATGTGATACCCGCTGATGGAGATGGTGTTCCATTCGGGAGCGCGATCGCGGCAGAAGGCAAAGATATCCGTCACCATGCGCAGCGCGGGAACGAGCGGATAAATGTACGTGCCCCGCGCGATGTATTCTTTCAAAATGTCGTTCTGCACCGTTCCCGACAGCCGGGCGAGATCCGCGCCTTGCTTCTCCGCCACGGCGAAATAGAGCGCCAGCAGAATCGCGGCGGTGGCGTTGATGGTCATCGACGCGGAGATGCGCTCGAGCGGAATCCCCGCGAAGAGCATTTCCATATCCTCAAGGGAGTCGATGGCCACGCCCACGCGCCCCACTTCACCGCGCGCCAGGGGGTGGTCAGAATCAAAGCCAATCTGGGTGGGAAGATCGAACGCCACGGAGAGGCCCGTTTGCCCTTGCGAAAGCAGATAGCGGTAGCGCGCATTCGATTCACGCGCCGAGCCGAAACCCGCATACTGGCGCATGGTCCAGAGGCGGCTGCGGTAAAGCGCCGGGTAAACACCCCGCGTGTAAGGGTATTCCCCCGGATAGCCCGCCTGATGCTCGTAGTCCCAGCCGGCAAGGTCGCCTGGCGTATAGAACCTCTTCCGCTCCAACCCCGAGCCGGTGGTGAATTTCGTTTTATGTTCCTTGCCGTTTTGTACAGCCATAAAAACGACCGAAGAAGCGTGGCGGTTTTTGTAGAGGCGCCCTTCCGGGCGGCAGTTCTTACTTCCTCAAACTGCGCGGTAATATACGACCACTGCGAAAAAGCTGCCCGCCTAAAGGCGGCCTCTACAGGTGCTGGCCAAGTTTTCACCCAAGGGCTGAAGCCCCGCCCTTCCATCTGCCCTCAAAAAAAGCATTCCAGCGTAGTGGGAAATCCACGCCACACTGCAAAATCAACGCACGTTTCGCGCCTTTACAAAAGAGTAAAGGCAAAGGATCGCCAGGAATACGGCGAATCCCCCATATAACTCGAAGTAGAGCAAGCCCGCAGCGGGAGTTTTCCGGTAATCCTCCCACTCTTCAAAGGTCTGGTACGCGACAGCAAAGGTCAATAACATAAAGGCCAACGCGATCAGCATGTGGAACAACCGCTTCGCGTGGAGAAACCAGTAATGGAACAGACTGCCGAGGCGACTCAAAGCCTTCCTTTCCTGCCCTGCGCGGGCTCTTCCCATTCCCGGTACGTTATCGTAAGGACAAACCGCGTCGCAGTCAAATACCGGCCGCTTTTCCCGTGGGGCCTTGGCGCGCAATCACAAATCCCCGCCGGACTGCCGCAGGGAAATTTGCCCTTTGGTACCATGTCATTGTTTGCTGCAATCGGCGGTGGTGGGTCAGTTTTATTTTGCAGCGGCGAGTTTACCTCGCCAAATGACGACATAAAGCCGCCTTTACATCAAATTGACCCACTACCCAACCGGCTTTGGCCTTGACGTCATTCGGCGGCAATCCTAGAATTGATTTGCGCGCAAGCCTTGACCTTCCAGGTGACCCTTGGAGCTGGACGAAAATTTCAAACGACTGATTAAAGAATTGGGCGACGCCATCAACGAATCGCTCTCCGACTCCGACCGGATTGCTGCTGTCATGTCGCGCATTCGCACCGCGGGCTACGATCTCTTTCTGGTTCTGGAAGTTACCATCGGCTTCAACAAGCGCGGCGAGGTGGACCTGGTGCATCGCCAGAAACTGAATGCCGACGCCCGCCCCAATCCCGAATTCCGCCTGACGACGCAAGACACCCAATTCCTTCGCGCCCTGAAAATCATTGTGGATGAAGACCTCGAACCTTAGCCCCGTTCCTAAGTTTTGCGGCGAAATCCCACAAGCCTGACGGCAACCCGAGGGCTGGCGCCGATCCGGTAGTGGTGTCATTTGCTGTGGCACGGCCATCTGAAGCCGTGAAAAAATCGGATTTTCAAATTTTGGCATCATGCATTTTCAATGAGTTACATCGTGGATAACAGGCCCAAAATTGATTTTTTCACAGCTTCTCTTGGCCGTGACCGTTCACGGGCGGGACGCCCGTGCCACTTCCAATATGACACCACTGCTCGCCGATCCCCATTCATTGCGGCCGGCGGTTTCCCCAAGGGCAATTTTGGGGACCAGGTGGCGAGTCCGGGTTGCCGGGCGGCCTCATGCGACTTGCCAGCCGCCGGGTTCCGATCATGGTCTCATTTTGTTTTCGTGCCGCGTGGGCATCGCCTCGAATCCACGAAATGATTCGGGAGACTTTGCTCTGGAGATTGAAACGATTTCCGAATTTGATCCACTAACCCTTGTAGGCAGGGGCAAGGTTTGTAATCGGCCCTCCCGAGCAGCGGATGCGCCCTTGACGGCGGGAGATAGGCGCCCGTGAATTGCCGCGGAAAGTAAAAAGCATCAGAGTAATGCCGCTGGGGGCGGGATATCTCTGATGCGCAGCCGGCTCGATCAGCGGCCGGAACTAATTTCCCAGACAGGAGGTCGACATGCCCAACCATTCCGCCAAAAATGAGTGTCCCGCAGTGGCGGAGCTCAGGCGCGCTTTGCAGGGCGTCATACCGGAACTCAGAGGAAACGGAATCGGCACCATACGCCAGGACGGCTCCCGGCACACGGCCGGACTGGCTGCCGATCTCATGCTCGACAGCACAAACTCGTACCAAAAAATGATCGCCGATGACATCATCGCGGCGCTCATCGATATGCAAGGGCAAATCCGTTGGCACGACATCCTCTATACGGATTGGCTTCCCGGAAATCCTCCGAAACCCTTCCATTTCCACATTCCCGGTGGCGGTGGGGGCTACGGCGGTACGCGCCTCGTGAAAAATCCGAATAAGGACGTGGCGCTCGGTCTAGCCCATCAAAACCACATTCATGTGGATTGGGTCGACTTTTCATTGCGAATCCCGGGTGACACCGTTTTCGTTTACAATTGGCCCCCGGACGCACGGAGCACGGGCTTTGCTGCCGGCCTCATGAGCCGCCTGGTGCTGAGTTCGCGGCTGTGAGTCAGGCAGTTTCAAGCCTGGCTCTTTGTGCCACCTGATCTTTGCCCGCTTTCAGGCTGGCGCGACGCCATGGGAGCGGGCGTGGACTTGGCGTGCGAGCTGCCGTTCGCGCCTCAGCCCCGCAAGCTTGTTCCCGGTCATCTCCAGGTAAACCTTCTCGACCTGCGCCGGGAAGGAATCCCCGCCCGCGCCGCGATCTCCGACGTAGCGGGCAATTTGCGCATTTCCTTTCAGCGCCGCCCGGATGGGCTCAATCTGAGCCTTTGCCTCCGCGGGCGCCTTCCCGGCCATCAGCGCGCCCACCTGTTCCCGCAGCGCCTGGAAGAAAGCCTGCTGATCATCCAACACCGTGGCCACGGAGCGCGGACCATGTCCCGTGCAGACGATCTGCGCGCCGAGTTTCCTGGCCGCGTCGAGCGTCTCCACCCACTTGCCCACGTCCCCATCGCCCACATAATTGTAGGGCCCGTTGACGCAGACATCCCCCGTAAAAAGGATTTTCTCTTTAGGGAGCCAGGCCAGCGAATCTCCGTGCGTATGTGCTACTCCCAGGTTCATCACCTCGACGCGATGTTTGCCATCGTCAAAGATCAGCTCGCCCGAGTAGAGAACGGTGGGCGGCTTGAGTTTGCTGGCCCTCACATCGGCGCGGCCCTTTGCCGCCTGTTCCCAGGCGCCCGGTTTGCTGTCGTAGTAACCCGTTTCGTACCGCTTCATTTCCTCGATGACGCCGGTGTGGGCGACGGGCACCGCGCCGTTTTCCACGAAAACCTGATTTCCGTAAGCGTGGTCGCCGTGGTGGTGCGTGTCGAGGGCAAACCGGATCGGCTTGTCCGTGAGGGATCGGATCTTGCCGATGACCTGCCTCGCTCCGGCCGGGAAATTGGCATCGATCACCAATACGTAATCTTCGAACAGTATCCAGCCGTTGTTGCAGACTGCGTCCGCATTGTCCGCCACTTGCCCCTCGTGGAAATAGATGTCCGGGGCGACGAGATCGATCTTGCCTACCTCGGGCGTCACTGCCGGAGTTGGGCCCGCCAACAACTCCGCCTCCGCGGCGAGGCTCAAAAAGGCCGCGCCCCCCGCCAAAAAGCCTCGTCTGCTAACGTCGCACATTTTCCCTCCTTTGATTGTCGCGCCGGCCTTTAGCCCGGCAGGTGCCGCCCTACGCTGAAGCAGGTGTAGGGAGGACCTGCGGATAGTCTACGCTTTTTGTGGGACCTCGCTCAGAAAAAGTGACCCTGTGGCCGGCTGGCGCGGACCCGCGTTCTTTGGGGTCGGCGGGCAACCCCTCGAAATTTGTTCAGCAGCTGTAGTGCGGACCTGTTGTGTAGGTCCGCGGAAGTCAGGCTAATGTCGGACTTATTTTCTGTATGACTTTGTGTCGTAGAAAAAGGTTTATGCTTGGCAAGCCATTATTGTGGCGAGACCATCTCGTCACGAGTTAAATTCGCATTTCACAGTCTGGCGGGGGGCCTTCATGAGAGTCACGCGAATCGTCCTCGTCTTACTCGCTATCCTCATGGTTGTACTGTTTTCCCCAGCAGATCACGCGAGCTTCTATCGCGCCGAAACAAGCCAGGGTGCATCACCGTTAGACACTACGCCGGATAACGAGTGTCTCGACGTCATAGTATCTATTTTTCCGCAGGTAGCTGCGGTTCGAAACCTTCGGGTCACTGGCGGCGCTCAGGGACAAGCCGCCGGTAGCGATCCCCCTGATACCATCGACGGCGCGAAGCATCCGGAACTCATCCCCGATGACGTTGCCTACCGGCTCATTTTCCTGGCGGTCGCCGAGCCGGAGGGCGCCCCGGCGGCTCGCATCGCGCTGGCCCGCGCCAAGATCGCTCCAGCGCGGCTCAGCGAAGATGACGCCGAAGCTTTTCTTGCGCTCCTCGCCGCCTTTCGCAAGCAATTCGATGCCTTGAACGCGCAGGAGAGGGATCTACTGCGCCGTAACTTCGCCGTGCATCCTCTCAGCACCATTGCCGAGCAGTTGGGTGGTATCCGCGCGCAACGGGCCAAGCTTTTCGCCGACACCATTGCGGCCTTGCCTGCCCGGCTTAGCGACGAGGGCATGGCCAAACTCGATGCGCACCTTCAAAAAGAGAAGCACGGCATGAAAATGTTCCCTTCGTCGTATGAGAATGGTAAACCGGTTTATTGAACCCCAGCGGGTCCGTGGGTTCCATTGGCCCGTGCCGCGCAAGAAGTAGACCTGTCGGGCTGCTCGCGCATCCCATCAGGGGAGTGCAAGCGGGTCACCCCATCACCTGAGGAAGGAGCCTGGGAAATGAGACCTAACTTGATATCTCCAGCAGGGCCGTGCCAGCAGATGTCCCGCGTAGCATGCATGGCCCGGCTGGCCGTCTTCGCCGTGGCCGTCGCTATCTTTAGCCCTTTACCCTCGAATGCCTATTCGACTTACTCTCTCATCACTATTGGGAGCGACGGAAGCATAACGGGGTGCGCCGTCACCGACGGGACACCGCCGCCCGGAACTAACTATGACTCACACCGCCTACGCCACGGCCAAGCTCACCAGCCCCAACGGTCGAAAGGCGACAGGTGTAATGGAAGGAACCAACACCACGCAGGCCGAGGCTACCTTGTCCTATGAGGCGTCCGACACGGGAACGTATCTGGAGGCAGGCACCCACTCAGTCTATTGTCCTTGCATGGGGATGTTCATCAACAACGTCGGGAGTCAGGCGTCGGTCAGCAACGCCTATCCAGTGAACTTCGTGCAAGTCGGTCCTGGAGAAGATTTGGGTGATGCCGACCTGCACTTTAACTACTCGTGGCAGTCAAGCTCAGGCAAATTACCAGACCTCTCCGCCTGCGTTATCTACGAAGTTGTTACATACGGAAATGGGAACTCCCCCTTCGTTTGGCCGAGCCCGCCATGGAACTACTCGAATCTCAATCCGGTGGTAAACGGCGTACCCGGCACAGACGACGGATTTAGTGATGACCAACTTGACGGGGATGACAGTTGGACAAAACCTTACAAGGCGGTGACATTTCCCGCAACCCAATACTACAGATACACATGCAATGGCGGCTCCGAAGTTAACTTAATGGGACCGATGTCCATCGTTAGGACCGTGTCGCAAAACGCCAACAGCACCTTTATGTATCAAGTGACCAAGAGCGGGGCGTCGGCCACAATCAATCCTCTGCCATAATGGAGGCTACCATGTCCAGCGTTGGGACTCATTTGCGCGCAGGTTTCGCTCTTCGCATAGTTATCTTGGCTTCCTTTATTTTGGGTTCTTCACTGTGGGGCTTGTGCCAAGGGCACGGAGGCGTGGAGGTCTCGTTCGCGCTGCAGAGTTCCTCGGTGACTCTGCACGAGCCGGTCGTAGTCAATCTCTCCATTCACAACGGCCTGGCGGAAGAGGCAAGCATTGACTTCGGGTACGACCGTGAAGGCAACTTCGATTTCTCGATTGTCCAGCCCGATGGATCGACGATTAGACTTCCGCGTCTTCCCCGGCGCAATGGCATGAGTCGTCTCGCCCAACTCCAGTTGCGGTCGGGGGAAACGTACGGACAGAAATTGCTCCTAAACAAATGGTACGCGTTCAGCGAACCAGGCGATTACAGGATCTTATTGACTCTTGCAACGGCGGTTAGCGAAAACTCCGGGGTGCCCGCCAAGGCTGAATTCTCGCAGCAGCTAACCCTTGTGGTCGGTGAGCGGGACGAAAAGCGTCTGGAAGAACTGTGCGAGGGACTTGCGAGGGCCGCAATGATGACGAACGCCGAGACGGCGTTGGATGCCGCGAAGTCCCTGAGCTACGTTGAGGACGTTGTTGCAATCCCCTATCTGGCTCGCCTCACCCGGGAAGGAGCCTCGGTGGTTGTTACAAAAGACATTGCCCTCCGCGGGCTCGGGAGAGTTGCAAGCGTGCTGGGCGTTGAAACTGTGGTTTCACGCTTGAGCCCGGAGGACCGCAAATTGGAACCCGAGATCAGGGCCGAGGTCGCGCTGTCCTCTTCCGGAAACCGGAATCCTCGCTGAGCGGGGAGCGCAGAGTCAGGCGCGCAGCGACTTACTCTGCGGTTCTGAACCTGATAGACGTCAGCCTGTTAACAACACACAACGGCGAAAGCCGCAAAGTAATCCCGCTCGGCGCGGGATAACCCTGCTACACGCTGCCCGCGACCTCGGGTGAGGTCAGCACCGTGATTCCTACCCGTAGGAAACCGGGAAAGCCAGAGGTTTACTTTCTTCCTACCGGTAGGATTTCTATGAATAACAGCATCGGCAATGGGTGGTGAATTGCTACCCTATCAAGTGGGAAAAGGCGGCAGAGTGAATTCGCCCACCCTCGGGCGCGAGAAGCGCCGCCCGGCCAACAGGAGGAGTGACCCATGATCGGGGACGATCGACAGGCGATGTCCGAAGGCGGAAAGACCGGCGGCGCAGCGCTAACTCGGATTTCTCACCAAACCTGGGCGCTCTCAGGAGTGGGCGGAGGGGCGGGGCTGAACAGGCGGCGGAAAAACCCATCAAAATGTCACCCTGAGGAGGCGAAGCCAACGAAGGACCGCTGTATTTGCTTGAAAGTTCAAATGCAGGGGTCCTTCGCTGCGCTCAGGATGACGGCATTTAAGCGTTTATCCGCAGCCTGTGAAGCCCCACCTTTCCAAACGCGTGGGGAGAAATCCGGGCTGAGGATTTGCGGGGAAGGGTTGAGCCTGCGACAGGTGCGGAGGATTGTCAATTTGTCCATTAAAACCACACCGGAAGCCCGCACACAAAAAATATCGAAAATGAAGGTCGACTCCGATAAGTTATTGAAAGTAAAGAGGCGAATAGGCGACATAATGTCGGAAGCCGATGACTTGATGAAAATAAAGGACTTACAAAAAAGCCGATGAGTTTTTGAAAACAAAAGAGATAAGTCGATTCAAGGCCCACGCAAGCACAAAAATCCCTCCAAATCCATGCTAAGCCGACAACTCACAGAAAACAAGCAACTTGTACCCTGGGGATCGACGGATTTACGCACGATGCCGATAAGTTGATGATAGCAATGAACATGCAGGAACTCTTTGGGCGGGTGTCAGGGACAGTGGGAGGGAAGAGGATCGGGCCGTTGGGCCATCGGGCCATTAAACTACCCACTCGCCACTATTCCATTGGGGCTGGGTTTGAACTGTCGGCTGTTAGCTGTGGGCTGTCGGCGGTTAGGAGTCGGCCGTCAGCCTAGCGCCACCTGCCTACTGCCTACTTTCCAACTGCGGCGTGATGCGTTCCAGGCCGTCCAGGTAGGGGCGCAGCACGGTGGGGACGATGACGGAGCCGTCGGCTTGCTGGTAGTTTTCGATGACCGCCAGCCAGGTGCGGCCCACGGCCAGCCCGCTGCCGTTCAGGGTGTGCAGCAGCTCCGTCTTGCCGGACTTGCCGCGCCGGAAGCGCAGATTGGCGCGTCGCGCCTGAAAGGCCTCAAAATTCGAGCAGGAAGAGATTTCCTTATACTCACGCGCAGCGGGCAGCCAGACCTCCAGGTCATAGGTCTTGGCGGAGCTGAACCCCAGGTCGCCGGTGCAAAGCGTGATGACGCGGTAGGGCAGCTCCAGCCGCTGGAGAATATCTTCCGCGTCGTGCGTCAGGCGTTCGAGTTCTTCGTAGGAATTCTCCGGGGCTGTAAACTTTACCAGCTCCACCTTCTGGAATTGATGTTGGCGGATGATGCCGCGCGTGTCCTTTCCGTAGGAGCCGGCCTCGCTGCGGAAGCAGGCGGTCCAGGCGCAATGCTTCACCGGAAGCTTCTCCGCCTCCAGCACCTCGTCGCGATAGAGATTGGTCACGGGGACTTCCGCCGTGGGGATCAGCCAATAATCCGTGCCTTCGAGCTTGAAGAGGTCCTCTTTGAATTTGGGCAACTGGCCGGTGCCGAAAAGGCTGGCGGAGTTCACCACAAACGGCGGCAGAATTTCCGTGTAGCCATGCTCGCGGCTGTGCACGTCGAGCATGAAGTTGGCGAGCGCCCGCTCCAGCTTCGCGCCCACCCCCACGTACACGGCAAAACGCGCGCCGGTGATCTTGGTGGCGCGTTCGAAATCCAGGATACCCAGCGCCGGGCCCAGATCCCAATGCGCCTGGGGTTCGAAATCAAACTGGCGCGGCTGGCCCCAGCGGCGGACTTCCTGGTTGTCGGCGGAGGTGCGTCCCACGGGGACGCTCGAGTGCGGAACGTTGGGAACCAGGCGCAGCACCTCGCGCAGGCGCTCATCGCAGGCCTTTGCCTTCTCATCCAGTTCCTGAATCTCGTTGCTAAGGGGCTTCATCTCCGCGATCAGGAAGGAAGCATCCTGCTTTTGCTTTTTGAGCGAGGCGATTTCATCGGAGACTTTGTTGCGCCGCGCCTTGCGCCCCTCGACCTCCATCAGCACCCGGCGGCGCTCGCGGTCGAGCAATTCAAAATCGTCCAGGATTACGGTAAGCCCGCGCTCGCGCATTTTCTGTTTGACCAAGTCCAGATTGTCGCGAACAAAATTCAAATCCAGCATTTCGGAGTTTCACTCCTTGGGTCGGGACAAGCCGCAAAATTCGCTGCCGGAAGCAGGAACAGCCAATCTAAACCACCCACGCGAGTCTGTCAAACCTGGCGGCAATTCCTCACGGTTCCATCAAATCCCGAGGGGCTTCGAAAAGACCCCTCACCTGCCCTCCTGCGTCGGGCACCCTCTCCCTTGGGGAGAGGGGGGGCCGCAAGGCGGGGGGGTATCTTCGCGGGTGATGCATTCATGGCCATGGAGGTGGGCGACAATCACGACTATGCCGGAACTCTGGGAATTTCACGCTTCCAGGGCTTTATGAGATTGCCGATTGGAAAACTTTTTCAACCATAAGTAGAGGCTAGAGCAGAGGGAGGCAGAATTTATGCGGAAGGCCGGGAAGCCGAGGGCTACGCGAAGGATTGGCCGGAAATGCTTCATCATTGTGCAAAAATCAATCCATGAATTGCTCATCGTGTCAAACATATTTTCCGGGGAAATGGCCCCGGGCCGCAGCCCATCATTTCCCGCAACTAAATGTAAACAAAGGACTAATTCCTGAGGCTCACGCCGCGCCCGCGAAAATCGCGGCTGGCATGGATTTTCGGTTGGGGATAAAGGAGGATGCCTTTTCCACAAAGATTTCCACAGGTAGCTTTTCCCTCGAATTAGCAATAACTTACCTCTCTCGCAAGGTTTCCGCGGTAGACATTTTCAGCATTTCCCGCACCGACTCGGGTACCCGCGCCCGCACCAAAACTCTTCCCGCTTCGTAGTGGGTGGAAACGACGGTTCCTGTTCGATGCAGCAATGCCAACCGCTTTCCGTCACTTTGCGAAAGGTCGAAATCCGCTTCCACCACAGGATCGGCGGTCAAAGCGTCGGCAATTCGCCGGCGCAAATTCTCCAAGCCTTCCCCCGTCTGGGCGGAGACCGTTACGCTGCGGTCTGCCCCTTCGAGTTTACGCCTCTCCCCGGGTGCAATGAGCAGGTCCACTTTATTCCAAACGTGCAGCCGTGGCGTGGCGGCCACGCCCAAGTCTTCGAGCAAGGCTTCCACGGCGGCGTCTTGCGCGTCGCGTTGCGGGTCAGAAGCGTCGGTAACGTGCAGCAGGAGGCGGGCCTCCTCCAACTCCTCGAGCGTGGCGCGGAAGGCCGCCACCAGGTGCGGCGGCAGTTTGCGAATGAAGCCGACGGTATCGGAAAGCAGCGCCGTGCGGTGAGCGTCAAGCGGCAGGGCGCGGACGGTGGGGTCGAGGGTGGCGAACATGCGTGCCGAAGTGACCACGCCGGCGGAAGTCAGAGCGTTAAAAAGGGTGGACTTGCCGGCGTTGGTGTAACCCACCAGCGCCACGGTTTGAAGGTTCTGGTCACGCCGATGGGCGCGATGGAGGGCGCGCTGCGAGCGGACACGCTCAATGCCGTCGGCAAGAATCCGAATGCGGCGCCGGATGCGCCGGCGGTCATATTCCAACTGCTGTTCACCTGGACCGCGCGTGCCGATGCCCCCGCCCAATCGGGAGAGCAAGGTTCCGTGCCCCGAAAGACGGGGCAGCAGATAGTTCAACTGCGCCAGTTCCACCTGGAGTTGCCCTTCGCGGCTGCGAGCCCGGCGGGCGAAGATATCAAGGATGATTTGGGTGCGGTCAATGACCTTCTGATCCAGGATTTTCTCAAGATTGCGAAGCTGGGAGGGAGTGAGGTCGTGGTCAAAAATCACCAGGTCCGCACCCGCGGCGCGCGCCTCGGCGCGAAGCTCATGCACTTTTCCGCGTCCCAGCAGCGTGGCCGGGTCAGGATCAGAGGAGCGTTGCAGCACCGTTCCCACCACCCGGGCGCCGGCGCTGGCGGTAAGCTCCTTCAGTTCCCGTAAGGAATCTTCCGCGTCGGCAATGGCCGCCGGCGCGCCATCGCGGCGAGTGGATTCCCAACCGGCCAGAAATGCTCTCTCCAAAACTTGCAAGCGTCGAATGCTTCTATCCCTCCGGGGTCACAGGGGCTGCCGGCATGGGCGTAGGGCGGGGCAGCACGACTGTGGCGATCGCGTGCTTGAAAACCATCTGCTCCTGATGATTGCTTTCCAGAATGAGGGAATACTTGTCAAAACTGCGAATGCGTCCCGTCAACTTAACTCCACTCAGCAGGTAGACGGTCACCAGGATTTTTTCCTTGCGGGCGGAATTCAAAAAACCGTCCTGAATATTCTGCGATTGCTTCTCCATGTTTTTCTCTCTCTTTTTATCTTCGATTTTCCAGTGTCGCCCAGACGTGAAAATTACCGTACCGGTGAAACCGCAGGCGAAGCAAGCGCCCCTTCCCCAGCGGCGACCGGCGTCCGGCGCAGGGTTTCCACAATGCGACCCTGAACGTGCGGGTTGTCGCCGAACCCATCGAACCAGGCGATGTCAGCCTCGCGCCGAAACCAGGTCAACTGGCGCTTGGCATAATGCCGCGTGGCCGCTTGCGTCGCGCTCACGGCTTCTTCCCGGCTAACATTCCGTTCCCAAACCCCACACGCTTGCCGGTAACCCAACGCGCCCAGGGGTTTGATGCGCGCCGCGTCCGGATGGTGAAGCAGCACTTGCGATTCCTCCATCAGACCCGCCGCGAACATGGTTTCCACACGCCGATTGATGCGATCGTAAAGCTGGGCGCGGGGTGGATTCAGGCCGATTTTGATTACGGCATATCCCTCCAAACCTTTTCGGCCGCGCGCGTGCAGCGCTGAAAGCGGCCGCTGCGCGAGGACGCAGACCTCCACGGCGCGGATCAACTTCTGGGTATCCCGAGGTTGGATGCGCGCCGCCGCCGCCGCGTCGAGCCGAGCCAACAGGCGATGCAGGAATTCCCGGCCGCGGCGTTCCACCATGGCGCGCAACCGCTCGCGCAAAGCTTCGGACCGAACCGGCCCCTCAAAAAGGCCCATCAAAAGTGCGCGCAAGTAAAGTCCTGTTCCCCCCACAAAAATGGGGAGTTTCTCGCGGCCGCGCAAGTCGGTCAAAACCTTTAACGCCTCACGACGGTAATCTCCCGCGGTGAAAACGTCCGCCGGCTCCAGGCAATCCAGCAAATGGTGCGCAATGCCGCGGCGCTCCGCGAGAAGTAATTTCCCCGAACCCACGTCGAAGCCGCGATACAACTGCACGGAATCGTAGTTCACCACCTCGCCGTTCAGCCGCTCCGCCAGCGCCAAAGCCAGCGCGGACTTGCCGGCGGCGGTGGGGCCGACGATCGCAATCAAAGGAAAGTTACTCGCGCTTGGTTTCATCAGGGTAAATGCGCCGATCCTTGGAACAATTGCCGATTCACCGTGAGCTTTCCAGGCAACAGCAGTAGAGACGCGCCCGCCTTCTTCAACTGTGGAATGGAATGCCACGGCGGAATTCTAGCACAACCCACCAACCTTTTTGGCAGTCTGGCGCCGGTCCAACCTATTGCTCAACGGAGGAGGGAGAATTTTCATAAGAGCATCGGTTTTCATCGGGTTTACTCGGATGGGCCGGAAAGAGCTGGAACGGCACTGGTCTCCAAATTTAACCCGCCCTTCATGATTCCCTCAATTGCCCTTAACGGGGACATGAGAGATTAGAAATGGGATGGCGTTATTGGTTAGGAACGAAGGATGATCGAGATTATCAAAGGAAGAATATCCACCTTGCTGCGGTTGAATTAGGGCTCGAAGTGCCCGCCACGCGGGCAAAGTGGAGATCTGGCCACCGGGGATGCATCCGGGTAAGGAGGGGTTATGAAGGAAAGCATTAGGGCTCTGCTCGTTCGGGCCCGGCACGACCCGCTCGACGCTCTGCGCCTCGCTTTGGAGGAGCAGTCGATCGGCATTTTTACCGCCAAGAATTGCGCGGAAGCTGCGCTGGCGTTATGGTCTGACTGCCCACCGCATTTGGTCTTTACGGAAACTCGGCTTGCCGATGGCAATTGGGCGGATGTTCTGACGCTGGCCACGAAGGCGTCCGCGCCGGTGAATGTCATCGTGGTGGCGCCGTTCGCGGATATGAGCCTCTATCTGCAAGCGATTGAGCGGGGCGCGTTCGATTTCATCGTTCCTCCCCTCTCCGATCCTGAATTCCTGCATGTGGTCCGCACTGCCGCAGAGAATGCGGTCAGCAGGCGCAGCAAGCACGCCGCAGGGTTGCCGCCGGCCTCACTGGTCGCCGCCGTTCAGCCTAAACGCCTCCTTCGCGATCACGCCGTAACCGGCGCCGAAGATTGAGAGCATTCCCGAAAACCCGACAATACAGGATGACAGGTTGGGTGATGGGTTGTTCCAGCGAAGTTTTTGCCGATCATGGGCAGCCGAACGGCTGTCAATACTCAGGATGAATACAAATGGGCTCTGGATGACGGCGTTGGATTACTTTTCCGCAGCCTGTATAGCCCGCCTCAACGAGAGCCATCACGCACAGAGCAGGCGTAGCGCGGACCTGTTTTTTAGGTCCGCGGCACGTCCCCGATGGACAAGGAAAAGCCGCGGACCTAAAAACCAGGTCCGCGCTACCCTCCCTCGGCCCGAGTTTCTGCCCATCCTGGGCAGCCGAACGGCTGTCAAGACTCAGGATGAATACAAATGGGCTCTGGATGACGGCATTGGATCACTTTTCCGCAACCTGTATAGCCCGCCTCAACGAGAGCCATCACGTACAGAGGCTCTCAGGATCTCTGAATCCTCGCTCTTCCCTTCACTGCTAACCCGGATTTCTCACCACGACTCTGGAAGGGCGGGGCTTTAGCCCCGCCGTTGCAAGGCCGTCCTGATTATTTCCAAGTCCCGCACCCCGCGCAGCTTGCAGCCGCAAACTGCGCGGGGTGCGG
>Ga0182030_10000611_pt1 | contig 68651 bp, 50 predicted proteins | sample 812S3MmetaG_FD_121299 | JGI IMG/M metagenome (GOLD analysis project Ga0182030, IMG submission 121299) | Permafrost microbial communities from Stordalen Mire, Sweden - 812S3M metaG (Illumina Assembly) | ecosystem: Environmental > Terrestrial > Soil > Wetlands > Permafrost | place: Sweden... | reverse complement strand
TGATCTGGAGTGAACTGGGTGCGGCCTACCCATTGGCCGGCGGCAGCTATAATTTTTTGAAGGAGGCTTATGGGAAGAAGGGGGGGCGGCTGATGTCCTTCCTTTTCGTGTGGCAGACCTGCCTGTTATCATCGTTGGTTGTGGCCTCCGGCGCGATTGGCTTCGCGCAATATTTCAATTATCTCATTCCGCTGAGTTTTTGGGAAGAGAAGGGTGTCAGTGCTCTGCTGGTGATGCTGATCACCGTCCTGCTGTACCGGAACACTCGGGAGATAGGCAGAATATCTGTTTTCCTGTGGGCCGGGGTCATCATTACGATCCTGTGGATTATCATCAGCGGGCTCACCCATCGCCAGGTGGCGTATTCTCCACTGCCGTCGGGGGGGCAGTCGCTGTTCAGCGGTACGTTTGCTCTATTGGTCGGGCAGGCTTCCGTCAAGACGGTCTACAGTTATCTGGGCTATTATAACGTTTGCCATCTGGGAGGTGAGATCCGCAACCCGGGCAGGAATATTCCCCGCAGCATTTTCATCTCCATTATTTGCATCACCATTCTCTACCTGGCGATGAATTGGAGCGTCGTCAGCGTGATCCCCTGGCAGCAGGCCATGCAGTCTAAATTCGTGATCAGTCTTTTCATGGAAAAGCTATATGGTACCCGGGCAGCGCAGGTAGCGACGTTGCTGGTGTTGTGGATAGCGTTTGCGTCTTTGTTTGCCGTCATACTGGGTTATTCGCGGGTCCCTTATGCCGCGGCGGCGGACGGCAATTTCTTTCCTTTTTTTGCCAAACTTCATCCCCGGAAGGATTTTCCTTATATCTCACTGTTGTTTGTCGCCGGTCTGGGGCTGGTATTCAGCCTGCTGTTGAGGTTGGAAAATGCGATCAGCGCTATCCTGGCGATGCGGATCCTGGTACAGTTCGTTGCACAGTCCATTGGGGTAGTGATGCTGCGCAGGCGAAAGGGGACTGCCGGTTTGCCTTTCAAGATGTGGTTGTATCCTTTGCCGGTCATCCTGTCGGTATCCATCTGGTTGTTCATCTGGTATTCTACGGGCCTTGCGGCGTTGCTGGGGCTTTTGCTGACTGCATTTGGGGTAGGGGTTTTCTATGTGGCCCGGAATGGCTGGAAGCAGCCTATCGAAGCGCCGGGGCTGGAAAGCGAGGTGGCAGGTTAAGGAGCGGACTAAGAGGCTGGTGGAACGGGCGGACTAAGGGGTTGGTGAAACGGGCGGACTAAACGGGCTGCCTAAAAGGAAAATAACGTAGTTTGCGAAGCGAAAAATAACGATATGCGACGCAGACAATTTCTTCAGCAAAGTATGATAGCCGGCGCCGGTGCGCTGGTGGCGGGCAACGCGGTAGCGGGGGTGGGTAGGGGACGGGAGGGATTCCCGGTGGTGCGGATACCGGCGGCGCAGCGCAAGTTCAGAAGTGAGGTGGTTGAAAAGATCATCCGGGAAGTGCGGGAAAATATCGGGAATAAGGAACTTGGCTGGTTGTTCGAGAACTGCTTTCCGAACACCCTGGATACGACGGTGAATTTTGAGCTGATGGGCGGCAAGCCTGATACTTATGTGATCACCGGCGATATCGATGCCATGTGGCTCAGGGACAGCAGCGCACAGGTATGGCCGTACCTGTCTCTTTGTAAGCAGGATAGGGATCTGCAGCAACTGATCAAGGGGGTGATCCACCGCCAGGTGATCTGTATCCTCCGTGATCCATACGCCAATGCGTTCTATAAAGACCCGAACAAGATCAGCGAATGGAAAGCAACTGATGTGACGGATATGAAGCCAGGCATCCACGAACGGAAATGGGAGATTGACAGCCTTTGTTATCCCATCCGGCTGGCGCACGGGTATTGGGAAATGACGGGTGATGCCAGCCCTTTCGACGCGGACTGGCTGCTGGCGATGGGGAAGGTGCTGCAGACGTTCAAAGAGCAGCAGCGTAAGGACGGGCATGGACCTTATACATTCCAGCGCAGGAGCCAATTTGCTACTGACAGTGTTCCAATGAAAGGTTACGGTTATCCTACCAAAAAAGTCGGGCTGATCCACAGCATGTTCCGGGCCAGCGATGATGCGACGATTTTTCCTTTCCTGATACCGGACAATTTATTTGCCCTGAGCAGCCTGCGCAACCTGCGGACGATGCTGCAGGCTTTATCGATCGGCAAGGAGCTGGACGGTCCGGCGTTTGCGCTGGAGACGGACCTGGTAAATGCGTTGAATGAGCATGCGATCGTCACTCATCCGGTGTATGGAGAGGTCTTTGTCTATGAAGCAGACGGTTTCGGCAACCACACGCTGATGGACGACGCCAATGTGCCGAGCCTACTGGCGTTGCCTTATGTTCAATCGAAGCTTTTCACGGGCGACTTATCGGTGTTGAATGCGGACAAGCGCGGTTACACGGTCTACCAGAATACACGGCGGATGTTGTGGAGTGAGGCCAACCCCTTCTTTTTCAAAGGCAGCGCCGGCGAAGGGATCGGGGGGCCGCATGTGGGGATAGACATGATCTGGCCGCTGAGCATCATCATCCGCGGGCTGACGAGCCATGACTCGCAGGAGATTGCCGCCTGCCTGAAGCAGCTGCAGCACAGCCATGCGGGGACGGGATTCATGCATGAATCTTTTCATAAAGATGATGTGTCGAACTATACGCGTAAATGGTTTGCGTGGGCGAATACGCTGTTCGGGGAATTCGTGCTGAAGACGTACCGGGAGAACCCTGCGCTGCTGTCATAGGGGGTTGCGAGGGGCGAGGGAGCAGCCACGCCGGGCACGGCGGATAAGGGGTGCGGCGGGCGGTCCGCGAGCGGACAGGATACGTCATATAATTGAAAAAATTTCAGTAATTTACTCTTTATGGAAGACTTTTTAATTCAAGTTGACCAGCAGGAGTCAGTACTGTATATTCCCAGGAACGAAAATAGTAATAAGGACGCCGAGGTCCGGACTTTATCGATCGTCATTCCGGCATACAACGAAGAAAATACAATAGCCTCTGTCTTGAATAGGGTTGCCCGGGTACACCTGATCAACGATATTAGCAAGGAAATCATTATTGTCAATGATTGTTCGCGGGATAATACAGACCAACACATCCGGAAATACCTGGCTGACCATCCGGAACTGAATATCCGGTATCAATCGCATGTTGTCAACCAGGGAAAAGGGGCAGCTGTCCACACGGGGATTGGGATGGCCGCGGGCGATTACATCATCGTGCAGGATGCTGATTTGGAATATGATCCCAGGGATTATAATACTATGCTGAAACCCATGGTGGAAGGCCATGCGGATGTCGTCTTTGGAACGAGGTTTTACGGTGGCAAGCCTCACCGGGTACTCTTTTTCTGGCATAGTGTAGGTAATAAGATATTGACCTTTTTTTCCAATATGCTCACCGGCCTGAACCTCACCGATATGGAGACTTGCTATAAGTTATTCCGTATCAATGTCATCAAGGGCCTGCCATTAAAGGAGACGAGGTTTGGTTTTGAACCGGAAGTTACGGCTCGCATTTCCAGAATACCCGGCATTCGGATTTACGAAGTAGGTATTTCCTATTATGGCCGGACCTTTGAAGATGGTAAGAAGATTGGAATGAAAGATGGGTTCTGGGCCCTCTATTGCATTTTAAAATATAATATTTTTAAGCGTGGGACAAAAGGTTCTGTTGACCATGTACAGCCTTTAAAACCGATGGAAGACCTTTCCGTATCGGAATTGGATGATATGCCTTCCACTGTCAAAAGCGATCGAGCGAAATAGTGACGGATAATTTTTGATGGTGGCCCGCTATTAGGGGAATCAGGTGACCGTGACCAGGTAATAATTCTTTTTCCCTTTCTGGACGAGGATATATTTTCCATGCAGGAGCAGTGAGCTATCGATGGCCAGCTGGGTATTTTCCACCTTTTTTCGGTTGATGCTGATGCCGCCGCCCTGGATAAGTTTGCGTGCTTCGCCTTTACTGGCGATGATGCCGGTCTCTGCCAGGAAGGTGACGGCGTCGGTGCCCTGGCCTAATTTGCCGGCGGGATAATCGAAGCGGGCGATGCCTTCTATGGATTCCAGGTCTTCTGCGCTGATGGATTCGGCCGGCGCGGATTGGTTGGCGAAGAACTTTTCCGTGTCAGCCAATGCCTTCTGGTAGCCTTCTTCACCATGTACAAAAAGGGTGATTTCCCTGGCCAGCGCTTTTTGCAGGAGCCGGGCCCCGGGATCTTGCTGATGGGCCTCTTGCAGGTTGGATACTTCTGCCTGGGATAAGAAGGTGAAGATCCTGATCCATTTTTCGGCGTCTGTGTCCGAGGCATTCAGCCAAAACTGGTAGAACTGGTAAGGGGATGTCTTTTCGGGGTCCAGCCAGACGTTGCCCTTCTCGGTCTTACCGAACTTGCCGCCGTCCGCCTTGGTCAGCAGGGGGCAGGTGAAGGCGAAGGCTTCGCCGCCGCTCTTGCGGCGGATCAGTTCGGTGCCGGTGGTGATATTGCCCCACTGGTCGCTGCCGCCCATTTGCAGTTTGCAATTTTTATGGGTATAGAGCCAGTAAAAGTCGTATCCCTGGACCAATTGATAGGTAAATTCAGTGAAACTCATGCCGTTCTCGCCTTCCAATCTCTTCTTAACGCTGTCTTTTGCAGACATGTAATTGACAGTAATATGTTTGCCTACATCCCGGATGAAATCCAGGAAGGTCATGTTACGGAACCAGTCGTAGTTGTTGACCAGTAATGCGGCATTGGGCCTGGCGGGGGTAAAGTCGAGGTATTTTTCCAGTTGCCGTTTGACGCCGGTGAGGTTATGGTTGAGGGTTTCTTCGCTGAGGAGGTTTCTTTCTTCGCTCTTACCGCTGGGGTCGCCGACCATGCCGGTAGCGCCACCGACGAGCGCAACTGGTTTATGACCAGCGCGTTGTAAATGAACCAACAGCAGGATGGGCACGAGGCTGCCGATGTGCAGGCTATCCGAGGTGGGGTCGAATCCGATATAGCCGGAAGTCATTTCCCCATTCAGGCGTAATTTATCCAGTTGTTGTTCTGTCCCGGGCATGATATCCTGGATCATGCCGCGCCATTTTAGTTCTTCAATAAGCTTCATGAGTTTGGGCCTGCGATTTTGCCCGCAAATTAAAGCTTTCCGGCCATTTTATCCGGGGTAAGGGCGGGGGACGGTGGAAGGATCGGGCAAGACGGGGGGGCCGCCGGGTTGAGAATGGGGGACGGGAGGGGGAGGGACAGGATGGCGGCAGGAAGGTGTCGGAGTAAGGGGTAAAAAAGGGCGGGGTAGGAGGGGGTTGGAAGGCGCGCCGGGAGCGGGCGGGATTAGTATGTTAAGGGTACAATATTGTGAATAAAAGCCCGTTATACGAAGATATCCAATAAACCATTTTTCGCGGAAATCCAGTTGAGATGATGATCCGAATCCTAGAACCGAAGCCCCATCCGACCCCTGAGAAAACTTCGTCGCGGGATGAATTTCTTCTGTATAAAAACCATAACTGTTGGCTTATGCTGAAAAGATTGTGGGGTAAGATGAATCATTACTCCTTGTTGATCGTCGCCGGGTCCTTCTTCTGCCTGTCTGCTTCTGCCCAGTTCACTACTTATTCCAATGAATTTATGAATATTGGCGCGGGCGCGCGTGGAATGGCCATGGGTGATGCGCAGGTAGCCTCGGTGTCGGATGGTACGGCAGGGTACTGGAACCCTGCGGCGCTGGCCAATATGAATGGGGGGCTTCCTCAGTTGAACCTTATGCATGCGGAATATTTTGCGGGCATCGGCAAGTATGATTACGGAAACCTGGTGCTGCCGCTAAAGGATAAAAAGCGGACATTGGGGATCACGCTGCTGCGTTTTGCCGTTGATGACATTCCCAATACTATTTTCCTGGTCCAGCCGGACGGTTCGGTGAATTATTCCAATATTACCAGTTTTTCTTCTGCGGATTATGCATTGCTGCTATCCCTGGCGCAAGCGGCGAAGTTGCTGGGGGGTGAGCAGATCAATTTTGGCGGCAATGCCAAGATCATTTACCAGACGGCCGGGGGGTTTGCGCATTCCTGGGGGTTCGGGTTCGATGCTGCGACGCAGATCATCGGCCACAACTGGAAGGTGGGCATTGTTGCCAAGGATGTGACGACGACGTTCAATGCCTGGTCATTCAGTCTCGATCAGGCGATGCAGGAAGTTTTCTACGAGACGAATAACATGATCCCGGGCAAAACGATCGAGCTAACGGCTCCTCAGCTGATCATCGGGGGTTCGTATAATGTCAACATCAGCCGCAAACTGAGTCTGCTGGTGGAGGCCGACATGGATGTGACATTCGACGGGCAGCGGGATGAGGTGATTAGTTCGAACCCGATCAGCATCGACCCCCGGTTGGGGCTGGAGTTGAATTTCAAGAATGTATTTTTCGTCAGGGCAGGCGTGGATAATTTTCAGAAGGTGCTGGATGACGCGGACACGACCAACACCAGGCAGATCTGGATTTTCCAGCCGAGCGTAGGGGTAGGGTTCAAGGTAGGGGATGTGCAGATTGATTATGCGTTCACTAACCTGGCGAACCAATCTTACCCGTTATATACCAATGTTTTTTCATTAAAACTCGATATAAGAAGGAAGCAACAGAAAGGTGTCAAGCCGAGGCCATGAGGCGCGCGGACGGGCCACGAGTTCATTGGCTGCCGGCACGTTGAGGGCGCAGGAGAAGCCTCAGAATCGGACGGCGCGGCAGGCACAGTGGAGATGGAGGTGTGATCAATAAATTTTGAACTGTATGAAAACCTTTTTTACTATTCTGGTCTTACTCCTGAGCCTGGGGCTTTCCGCCCAGCCGTACAACAATGAGTGGATCAATTTTAGTAACACCTATTACAAATTCAAGATAGGGGCCGACGGTCTGTACCGCATCCCGCAGTCGGTGCTGGCGGCTGCCGGGCTGGGCAGTGCTCCGGTACAGGACTATCAATTGTTCCGTAACGGGAAGGAGGTGCCTGTCTATACTTCCGCGCAGAGCGGAACGCTGGGGGCGAGCGATTACATCGAGTTCTGGGGTCGGATGAATGACGGGGTACCGGATGTACCGTTATACCGGGCCGCGACTTCCCAGCATACGAAGCATACCAGCCTGGAGACGGATACGGCCGTTTATTTTCTGACGGTAAATGCCACTGGCAACACATTTCATTATGTTCCCACAGCCAATAACCCCGCAAGCTCGAGCCTGCCGGTGGAACCCTACTTCATGTATTCGGCCGGCACCTACTTCAAATCGGCCATCAATCCCGGCTTTGCGCAAGTTGTGGGCGAGTACATTTATTCTTCGGCCTATGATGTTGGGGAATTCTGGGGTTCCGGCTATATCTATCCCGGTGGACCGCTGGCGGATAGCAAATCCAACTTATATGTGTACACCGGAGGGCCGAACGCTAGCATCAGGTTCGGCATGGTCGGCGATGCGGACGATGCCCGGACGGCGGAGTTGACTGTGAACGGAACGGTGGTGGGAGATACGGTGATGAATGGTTTCAGTGACTGGCTGACCACCGAACAGGTGCCGGTGAGCCTGCTGAGCTCCAATTCGATTACGGTGAATTATATCAACAATTCGACGGTATCGACGGACTGGATGGTCGCGAGCTTTTACGAGCTGAATTATCCACGACTCTTCAATTTCGGCGGCCAGGAAGATTTCTATTTCCAGCTGCCGGCACGGAGCGCAGGGTTTTTGCTGAATATTACGAATGTTCCGCTGATTGCGGGCAGTACTCCTGTTTTATATGACGAGACGAACGGCCTGCAGTATACGGCCGTTGTCAATCCCGACAATTCGCTGTCCTTTTCGTTGGGCGGATCTACTGCCACCCGCAACCTGGTGCTGGTGAATGAAGACCCTGCCACTGTCCAGTCGGTCACGTCGTTGACCGTCAAGAATTTTGTCAATTTTTCCGTTGCGGCCAACCAGGGCAATTTTGTGATTATCAGTAATCCCATCGTGTATCCCAATGGCACTGGCGGTAATGCGGTAGCGGATTATATGAATTACCGGAGATCGGCGACCGGGGGCGGCTTTGATGCACAGATGTATGATATCAATGAGCTGGTGGATCAGTTCGGTTTTGGGATCGCTAAGCATCCGTTGTCAATCCAGAATTTCCTTCGCTATGCGAACAGTACCTGGTCGGTAAAACCGGCGTATGTGCTGTTGATCGGGCATGGGATGTGTTATACGGACTATTGGGCCTATCACAATGGCTACCATGATCCCCTGGCGGACCAGTTGGATTTGGTGCCTACGTTCGGTTATCCTGCCTCAGACAATATGTTGAATGTCAATAATGGCCAGAGCACGGTGCCTAACACTCCCATTGGCAGGTTGTCTGTGTGTACAGGGGCGGAGATAGAAACTTACCTGACCAAACTCGAGCAGTATGAACAGGTGCAGGCGACTGCGCCGAATACGGTTGCCGGCAGGCTATGGTGGAAGAATTTCGTGCATCTCACCGGGGTGAGCGAGCCGTACCTGGGTACGATTATCTGTAATTACATGACCGCTTATCAACAAATCATCACGGACACGCTGATTGGCGCAAGTGTCAGCCTGTTTTGCGATGGAAATGCCAGTACGGTTGCGCAGGTGCCGGTGAGTCTGATCTCCAGTCTTTTTACAACAGGGTTCAGTGTGCTGAACTATTTTGGTCACTCTTCCAATACGGTTTTGGGCTATAACTTGGATAATCCGTCAGGCTACGATAATGTGGACAAATACCCGGTCTTTTTTGTGAGCGGCTGTGATGCGGGTGATTTTTTCGTATACGATGCCAACCGGCCAAGCGGCGTCAGTCTGACTTTGTCTGAGACGTATGAACTGGCCAACCAAGGGGGATCGATCGGCTTTGTCGCGGCGACCAACTTCGAGATCGTCAATTACTGTAATATTTACCTGAACGACCTGTATACGTTGATGGATGGACAGGATTATGGGCAACCGTTGGGAAAACTGCAGAAGGATGCTCTACAAGCCCTGATAAATACCACTCCGGGCGATTTTTTCGGCCGGGCGCATGCGGAGCAGCTGGATATTCACGGAGACCCCTATTTGAAATTGGATCAGGGGCCGACCGATTACGATATCGAGTCTCCCGGCGTGGTGATCAATCCCAGCTTTATTTCGGCCAGCAATACTTCCTTTACGGTTAATGCCAAGTTCTATGATTTGGGTAAGGCGGTGAATGATTCGGTAGGGGTACTGGTTACGCGGATCTATCCCAATGGAACGAGCGCCACTCTTTTTAGCAAGAAAGTTGCGCCGGTATTTTATGCGGATTCCATTCAATTGACGGTGCCGATCGTTCCGACGCGAGACATCGGGGATAATAAGATTATTATTACAATCGATCCCGGTAATGTAATTCCTGAAGTGACGTATGCCAATAACACTGTCACTACGGATGTTTATATTTATCAGAACGGCGCCACGCCTGTCTACCCTTATAACTATGCAATTATCAATACGCCAACTTCCCTGCTAGTGGCATCTACCAATAATCCGATACTCCCGACCGCGCAATACGAGATGCAGCTGGATACCACCCAGAACTTCAATTCGCCATTGCTGGTTACGAAAACGCTGGTGCAGATCGGAGGCGAGCTGGAATTCAATCCGGGGGTGATTTACAGGGACAGTACAGTCTATTATTGGCGGGTTGCGGCCGTCCCAGCAGCGGGAACGCAGACGGTATGGGCGAATGCTTCATTTGTGTATATTGATCCTAACAGGAGTAGCACGGGCTTTAACCAGTCGCACTATTTCCAGCATGAGGCTTCCAGTACCAACAATATAACACTGTCAGCGAACAGGCAATGGGTGTTCAATACAGACTACCATAATATTTATCAGCGTAATGCTGTTTATCCGGATGCCGGCGGTCAGGATGTTGATTTTTCGGTCAGTGTGGACGGAGCGCAGAACATCCAGAGTGCCTGTTTAGGGCAATCCCTGATATTCAACGTATTTAATCCGGTTACCTTAGATCCATGGAAAAATGTGGATGCCAATGGCAATAATTTATATCTCAGTGGCAGTGCGGCGGCCAATTGCGCTCCGACCCGAAACTATAACTTCGAATTTTCGGTGATGGATGCTGCCGATCGCTATAAAATGGTGCGGTTCATGGACAGCATTCCCAACGGATACTGGGTAACGGTCAAGAATATTCCCTTTGACTATCAGGCGGGTAATACCTATGCCCCTCAATGGCTGGCCGATACGGCTACATACGGTCCCGGTGTCTCTCTATATAATAGCCTCTTTAATGCCGGATTCACAGAAGTGGATTCCTTGCTTTTCCCCAGGGTATTCTTATTCATATATAAAAAGAACGACGCGTCTTTTTCGCCCCAATATACTTTATCGAAGGGAATTTATGACGACATTACCTTGTCTTCCACCGCTCCGGCGCCATATTTTTCGGGGACAGTCACCTCTCCGGAGATCGGACCGGCGAAGCAATGGAACACGGTACACTGGCGGGGCGGCGATCTTTCCAATCCTGCGACCGACACGGTAGGAGTGCAGGTGATCGGGATAGATACACTGGGTAACTCTACGCCCCTTTATAACCTTAGCAGGTCCGTTCAGGACTTCGATATCTCCGCTGTCAATGCCAAGCACTATCCGTACCTGCAATTCCAGCTTTCAACATATGATTCTATCAATGGGAAGCCATATCAGCTGCAATACTGGCGGGCAAATTATGTGCCTGTACCTGAAGGTGCGCTTGCTCCCAATATTTTGCTGAAAGCTCCGGATACGGTTGTCGTGGGGCAGCCGATCGAATTTGCGATTGCTTTCAAGAATGTCAGTCCGTATGCCTTTGACAGCATGACGATCAAGATGTATATAACGGATGCAAGCAATGTCACGCATAATATCACTCTTCCGAAAAGGAGGCCCATTGTCAGTGGAGACACCCTGATCCTGGATTATACATTGCCTTCCACTTCCTTTATCGGGAATAACACCGTATATGTAGATTTTAACCCGAATGTTCAGCCGGAGCAGTATTTTTTCAACAATTTCGTCTATAAGACCGTGTACGTGAAGGGAGATAACCGGGGGCCCACGATGGACGTTACGTTCGATAATGTTCATATCCTGAACGGCGATATTGTGTCGTCGAAACCGAATATCGAGATCAAGCTGCAGAGCCAGTCGCAGTATTTGCTGTTGAAGGATACTTCGCTGGCAACCATACAGGTGACTTATCCGAACGGCCAGGTGCATCCTTACTATTTCAGCAATGATACGCTGCGATTCACTCCGGCGACCAGCACGAGTAATAATGTGGCCACCGTTAATTTTACGCCGTCTTTCACTACTCAGATCAATCCGAACGGGGATACCTATCAATTGGCCGTCACGGGAAAAGATGAACAGGGCAATACGGCCGGGGTCAGTCCCTATCGCGTTGCGTTTACGGTCATCAATAAGCCCATGATCTCGAATTTGCTGAATTATCCTAATCCCTTCTCTACTTCTACCGCATTCGTCTTCACAATTACCGGTTCAACCCTCCCCCAGGATATAAAGATCGAAATCCTGACCATTACGGGGAAGGTAGTGCGGCAGATCACGAAGGAGGAACTGGGCCCCCTGCATGTCGGGCTGAATATCACGGAATACAAATGGAATGGCACGGACCAGTATGGAAACCGGTTGGCAAATGGCGTATATTTGTATCATGTCATGACCAACCTGAACGGAAAATCGCTGAGTAAGTATTCGGCCGCAGGAGATAACACCAATCAATTCTTCGTCAACGGCTATGGAAAAATGTATCTAATGAGATAGCAAGGATGGTCAACAGCTAAATTCTTTCGAATGCGGAATAAAAACGACGCTAAAGGCAGGAAGGGTATACGGCGATTGGCCTATGCCGTATATCTTTCTGTGGCTGTATTCGTCCTGTTGGAGATAGCGTTGAGGATCTATAACCCCTTTCATTTTCGGCTGAAGGGAGATAAGATCATGCTGCCCATCAACCAGAAGATCATCATTACCAACAAGATCAATTCCAAACTGGATCCGCTGATCGTCGATACGCGCAACAGCCTGGGGTTGCGGGGGCCCGAGCCGCCGGCGGACTGGAATGACCAGCTTACGGTCATCACAATCGGCGGGAGCACTACGGAATGTCATTTCCTCAATGATGACAAGACCTGGCCGTACCTGCTGGGCCAGGAATTGAGTGATTCCTTCCGTAACTGCTGGTTGAATAACGCGGGCTTGGACGGCCACTCGACCTACGGCCATCTTGTCCTTTTGAATGATCATATCAAGCAATTGCACCCCAAAGTCATTGTTTTCCTGACCGGTGTCAACGATGTGGAGACCGAAGGACCGACTTTTCACGATAAACTGAATATCCAGGGCGCTTATCCCGATTTCAGACATTATATTTTCTGGAACAGTGAGGTATTGAATCTTTGTCTTAATCTGGCCAGGGGCTGGAGGGCACAGAAGTTCAACAATACGACCAACAATTTATTGGTCCTTGACAGCAGCCGAAGGCTTGTCCTTTCGGATTCGGTGATGGAAAAACGTCTTGCTGCCCAGGCCCCGTTTATAGCGGCTTACAAGCGCAGGGTAGAACAATTGGCGGACACCTGTCTGGCCTGGGGTATTTTGCCGGTATTTGTCACGCAGCCGAACCAGTTCGGCCCCGGTAAGGATACGCTGACCGGCACGGACCTGGCCTTATTTCCCTGCGACCCCAATGACGACCAGCTGAACGGGGGGCTGATGTGGCAGATGCTGGAGCGGTATAATGATGTCGTTCGGGGTCTTCCCGCTGAAAAAGGGATAGCGGTCATCGATCTGGCCCATTTAATGCCTAAGAACAGCCTGTATTATTATGATATGTCTCATTTTACGAACCAGGGGGCAAGGGAAGTGGCGGCTATTATCGGGGAAAAATTAGTGCCGGTGCTGGACAGCAGCTTTCGGGCATTCAAAAAGTAACATTGGCGTTGGGGGATGCCGCGGTCCGGTTAGAGCCTGATCATTTTGCGTCAGTTTGGATCATCCGGGCCAGGTAGTGCGCAAGCTTCAACTGGCCGGCGGGCCGCAGGTGTTCATCCAACAGATAATAGTCGGCAGGCGTAAATAAAGCCTCGATATGCAAGGGGCGGATATGATCCTTAAAGAAGGTATTATATTTGGGATCGGCCAGTTTTGCTTCAAGCGCCCGGACGAATTTTCCATTCAAGGATGAGTATGCATCGATTTCGAAGACGAAGACCCGGACCTTGTCAAAGTTGAAGCCTGATGTTTGCAGGATGCCGAGGAACCAGCGGGCCTCTTTATCATACTGTGCAGAGTCGTCCTGTGATGAGGACGATGGCCGGCTATCCCGAAGAGCAGCTATTTTTTCACTCAGGAATATTTTCAGGAGGGTGCACACATATTTACCAGGGAACCATATCTCACTCCATTTGAGCTCTGTTGCGGCTGAATCATATACGTGCGGCGGCGAAACGACCAGCCGGTAGTCATTGCTGGCGCAGGTCTCATTTTCATCTGCATCGTTGGGACAGTATTGGATGACCACAGTGGATATGGCGGACTTATCCAAGGGCCTGACAGATGCTATTTCTCTTGCGGTTCCATAGGAAGACATGCCGGTATTGAGTACGGGTGTATGCAGTAGTTTTGCCAGCAGGGAAGGGTAGCATTCATTCTGACCGACCCCCCAGCCCAGGGTATAGGAATCGCCGAGGCAAAGAACGTGAGGGTGACTGATTGTATTGTCCTTGTCCCGGAATCCATTTGCGTCGGTGAAGATGCTGTCGGAGAACTCGACGTTGGAGAAGACGCACCTGTTATTAGCTATCATTTTATAGAACAGCGTTGTGTCATAGCGGGCAATGCGGCGGTCGAATTGAAGGATATTGCGTTGATAGTTATTATAGTAGTACTGAAAGGCGGGGAGGTATCTTACGGGTATGAGACTGGGATGACCGATCATCCAGCAGCAGCCTGTTTCAGCCAGGGCCATTAATACCAGGAAGGATAAGCCACTAAGGAGCCGTGCCTTCGCTGGGGGGAGTTTTTTCCAGAGGGTGGTTTCCAGCAGGCCGGTTATTACCGCCCAGAGCAGCAACAGGAGCTGAATGGAGCTGATTAAGTTATAATGAAAGATGAGGGATAAAGGAAAGAGTTTGGTGAAGAGTGGCTTGAAGAAAGCCAATACGATGATGACAGCGATTGCCAGCAATATTTTTCTCAGAAATCTCATGAAAGGGGGTAAGGTAATGAAAATTTACGCAAATTTGACATTTGGTAAAGAGCTTCATTAAACTATGATCAAGATAAAAATTTTTCGATTATTGTTCCAGATATTACTGTTGCTCATTTTACTTGAATTAGGTCTGCGGGTGATCTTTTATCAAAATATGGCCACAGAGCCATTCGCACTTGTCGGTGCGATAAGAAGCGTTATAGCGGGCATTCATACTACAAGACCAACCTATCTTTATAAGGGTTATTTCCTTGCAAGACCTGACTCTTCAAAGGAAGTAAATGAAGCTATTGCCGAGGAGGCGTTCGCGAGCAACCGGTTTCAATACTCTCCGTGGGTCGATTTCCGGGATGCGGATTACAATGGTAAATATATCAACACTAATGGCCTGATCAGAAAGAGCACACCGGCCACTTTTGTTAATCCCGGGTTGACAGAAGAAGTATCTGTTTTTTTTATCGGTGGTTCAACGATGTACGGTGACAACGCTACGGACGCCGAGACTATCCCTTCTGCTTTTGTCAGAATGTACCGGAAGCGCTATGCCAACGGGCGGTCTATAAAGGTGACGAATTACGGTATTTGCGCCTTTTATTCTTACAACGAATTGATGCTTCTCTCTCATCTTTTCTATGGTGGAAACCGCCCTTCGATAGTCATCGTATTGGACGGCCTGAATGACTTTTTGCTGATGAATGCGGCGGCGGAGAGGGTGCCCTATTACTATTACCGGTTAAAATCCGCGGGCAAGGACAGGCTAAGATTAAATGAGATAGAGGCGAGCCAGGACTCTGCCCGGCAATTCCTGATCCTCGGGGATTCGACTGTCCGGGGAGTGGATTCCCTTTGCCATCAGCTTATCGGGCATTATTTATCGAATCTGAAGAATATGAGGGATCTGGCGTTAAGGAACGGATCAAAGCCATTCTTTTTCATTCAGCCGACTCCCTTTTACAATTATCCCAACAAGAAAAACGACCCCATATGCGATAACTCCAGAAGTTTGTTGATCGAAAAGGCGTATCCGGTGCTGGAGAAAAGTATGGATAATATCGGCAATTGTGTTTTTCTTGGTAATTTGTTGGCGAACAAGACCGGGTATCCATTTATTGACCGGTATCATTACTCACCCTCCATGAACGAGGAAATCGCTGATTCCATTTTGGCAGTAGTCGGTAAAAGCATTAATCGCAAATGAATATGAAGATACTCGGGATATCAGCATTTTATCATGATTCGGCGGCGGCCATCCTGCAGGATGGTAAGGTTATAGCGGCCGCCCAGGAGGAGCGGTTTTCCAGGATCAAGAATGATCCCGATTTCCCCCGGGAGTCCATAAGGTTCTGCCTGACCTATGCGGGTATTGCGATGGAGGACCTGGATGCGATAGCATTTTATGATAAGCCTTTTCTAAAGTTCGAGCGGTTGCTCGAAACTTACTATTCTTTTGCGCCTAAGGGACTGGTATCTTTTTTGGGTGCAATGCCGATATGGATCAAGGAAAAGCTGTTCATGAAACGGATACTTTACAGGGAATTAAAAGAGATCGGGGATACCGGCAAAAAGAGGCCCCTGCTTTTATTTCCTGAGCATCATCTTTCCCATGCGGCCAGTGCTTATTACCCATCTTCTTTCCGGGAGGCCGCAATTCTGACGCTGGATGGGGTCGGGGAATGGGCGACGGTCTCCATTTCGAAAGGGGAAGGAAAGGACATTACGATTCTGAAGCAGATGGATTTCCCCCACTCCCTGGGGTTGCTCTATTCTGCTTTTACTTATTACTGCGGATTTGCCGTGAACAGCGGAGAGTATAAACTGATGGGCCTGGCCCCATATGGTAACCGGAACAGTGAGGATTGCCGGCGGATGGTGGGGATTATCAGGACCAGGCTGGTAGATATGAAGGCGGACGGGTCTTTTTTCCTGCGACAGGAATATTTCAGCTATGCTACGGGCAGGCGGATGGTAAAGGACCGGGTTTGGGAGGAACTCTTCGGGTTTCCGCGACGGAAAGAGGACTCGCCATTGGAGCAGGTTTACTGTGATATGGCCCTGGCCATACAGGAGGTAACGGAAGAGATGGTATTGAGATTGGCGGAGGAAGCGCGAAGGCTGACAGGTTCGGACAACCTGTGTCTGGCCGGTGGGGTGGCCCTCAACTGCGTAGCCAATGGCCGGCTGCAGGCGGCCCGGATATTTAAGGAATTGTTCATTCAACCGGCGGCTGGGGATGCGGGGGGAGCTCTTGGGGCGGCCTATGCGGCGCACCACATCTATTTTGGCGGGGAGAAGAGGGTATCTCAGGCGCCTGATGAGCTGCGGGGATCATACCTGGGGCCTGAGTTCTCGGAAACGGATATTCTTCCGGTGAGCAGAAAATATGGAGATGTATACCGCAAGATGGAAAATGTCGGGGCGCTGGTGGAAGAAACGGCAAGGTTGATAGCCGATGGCAACGTCATCGGCTGGTTCCAGGGCCGGATGGAATTCGGTCCCAGGGCGCTGGGTGCGAGAAGTATCCTGGCTGATGCCCGCAATCCCGAGATGCAGAAGAAGCTTAACCTCAGTATTAAGAACAGGGAGGGATTCCGGCCTTTTGCGCCTGCGGTGCTGGCAGAGGAGGCCGGACATTACTTCGAGATGGAAGGTAGGTCGCCTTATATGCTGTTGGTGAAAGAAATAAAAAAGCAGAGGCAGGTGCCATTGCCGGCGGATTATGAGAGTTGGGGCTGGATGGAGAAGCTGTACTTCATGCGCAGCGATCTGCCCGCTATTACCCATGTCGATTATTCGGCCAGGGTACAGACGGTGGATGAGCAATCTCAACCGAGATTCCGGCAATTGCTGCAGGCGTTTCACCGGCTGACGGGCTGTGCCGTGCTCATCAACACCAGCTTTAATGTCCGCGACGAGCCGATTGTCAATACGCCGGAGGATGCATTCCGGTGTTTCCGACAGACACAGATGGATTACCTGGTCATCGGGGATTTCATATTTGGAAAGAAGGTTTATATTGCAGAGGGTAATTAATCAAATTAAAACGAGGAGCCTATGGAGTTTCTGAAAGATCTCTGGAATTTCCTGAAGGAGCGGAAGAAATGGTGGCTGGTACCATTGATCATCGTGCTGATCCTTTTGGGGTTGCTGATCGTGCTGGGTGGCAGTTCTGCCCTTGCCCCTTTTATTTACACGCTGTTTTAATGATCGTTATGGATAAATCAAAGCAATGGGAGACCATTTTGGTGATCGTGCTGGGGCTTGTCCTGCTATATTGGTTCAGGCGATGGAACGGCTGGCTGATCGCTGCTTTGGCTATCGGCGCCGTTAGCCTGCTGATACCAGCTGTGGCCGGGGTTATCCACCGAGCCTGGGGCCTATTGTCGCTGGCGATGGGAGAACTGTCGGGTAAATTTTTGCTGACGTTGGTCTATATTCTGATCCTGATGCCTTTAGCATTGGCGGCGAGGTGGGCTGGCAGGTCCGGCATCCGCCGGAAGACAGGAGGGATGACCTATTTTACGGAACGCAATCATCGTTATGATAAGGAAGACCTAAACCAGCCATGGTAAAGCGATCAATACTACAACGGACGGCCCGTGGTCTGAAGTCCGAGGTTGGCCTATACTGGTTTGCCTGTCTGCCGGCGATTTTGATTTTCCTGGCGGTCTCGCTGTATAATCATCCGCTTGTCGACGATTTCTGGTGCACCAGCATGGTACGAAAATATGGATACTGGAATGCACAGGTGCGATTGTATAATATCGTGCCGCCCCGTTACCTGGGACTTGCACTCAGTTGTCTTACTCCTTTATCCTTCGGTAATTTTTCAGGATATAAGATCATACCAGTACTATTCATCCTGCTGTTCGTCCATGTCCTGGCCGGGCTGCACAGGACATTGGGTGGAAGGGGTCAATTGTCTTACTGGAATGTAATCCTACCGGCGATGCTGTTTGTGGCGTTGTACCTCTCCGTTATGCCGGGTGTCGCTGAGGGTATTTACTGGACTTCGTCATTGATGGTCTATCATACGGGTATCATCCTTTTCATCATCTGGTGTGATTATGCCCTGCGATGGTATTATTTGCAGCGGAAGCCCGGGTATCTTATTATCACGTCTCTTTGCCTGGCGGGTATGCTGGGCTGTAATGAAATTATTTCAATCGTCGTTGCGGCTGTGATAGCGGTCATTGCGGTACATCGCCTATGGCGGAAAAAAAGAAAGGGTATTGACGTCATGCTGGCGATTCAATTTATCGTGCTGATCTCATGCCTGCTATTCATCCTTCAGTTCAGGGGGGTCGGTAACCGGTATTCGCTGATAAAGACCAATGCATCCGGTAGTTGGCTGTATTCTATCGGTTATTCCTTGGTGATTGATGGCAATTATATCGGCAAGTGCCTGATCAATCCGTTCTTCTGGGCGCTATCCATTGCCTGGTACAGATACTGCAGGAAACGGGCGGGTATTTTTTTCCAGGGATGGCCCGATCTTTTTGAATTCCGGTTATCCTTCCTGCTTACCTGGGCAGCTATTCTCATGGTCATACCATTTGTCATCGTTTTTATCACCGGCCATCGCCCGCCGCTTCGCATCTGTAATATGATCGTCTTTTTTTTCCTGCTCGGCCTTCCGGGGCCGGTGGCCTGGATGTCTGCCAGGATACAGGGGCGGAAGTATGGCCCTGCTGCCGTGATAGTATTCGTATTGGCGGGTTTTCTATTGCGAAACAATGTTTCACAGGGGGCGCAAGATCTGTTGTCAGGGGATGCGGTAAAGTACGATAAAGCGTTGAATGGCCGATATGAAATGATCAGGCAATGCAAGGAGGATAGTTGTTGGGTTCCGCGGCTGGAACGGATACCCTTTGTGTTCAGGTTTGCTCCCGATTTGACGGAGCCGCATATCAATGAAAATTTTGGCAAGAATATCCTGATCCGGTAGGATCTTCAGGTTAAAGAAAAAAATCATCCGCAGCGATGCAAAAAAAATGGATAGCTATTCCCCGCGTGCAACTATTGTTGTTTTGTGTGCTGTCCGTAGCGTTTTTTTTCCCCAATCTCAGCAGGACTTTTGCTTCGGATGATTTTGAGGTCATCAGGAGGGTAGGTACAGACAGGCGTTTGCTGATCCCCGGATTTTTCAGGCCGTTGTCAGATCTGACCTTATTAGCCAATTATCTTATCGGAGGATGGCATGCGTGGGGGTATTATCTTTTCAATATCCTGATCCATGGCGTCAACAGTTACCTGGTGATGGTATTCTGTCTGCGGTGGGGCTTTACTGCGGACCGGGGCCTGCAGTGGTCCTATGCCGTCTTTGCGGCCTTGTTGTTCCTGGTTTATCCCTTTCACAGTGAAGGCATCGACTGGATCCTGGGGCGCGGGGCCACGTTGAGTACTTTCTTTGGGCTGGCTGCATTGACGACGATGCAGAGCAGGATGCCGGCATTCCCGAAACTGGGTTGGACAGCCCTTTTATATTTTATCGGGATGTCGGCCTATGAACCGATTATCCTGCTGCCTTTTTTCTGCCTGATCATTCTCTATACGCGGCGGACAAGACGAAAGGAGATGTGTCGATGGGGGGGAGTCCTGGGCGGAGTATTCATGTTGCATGTGGGTATAAGGTTATGGGCGAACGGGGGGATTAGCGGCAGATATGAAGAAGGGTTCTTCCGTGCGGAGCTGCCTCATTTGATGGGAAATGCGGTGAAAGTAGCTGGCCGGCTTTTCCTGCCTCCGTCGGAAAACTCCCGGGCGATGATCGTTGTATTTCTGCTGGCAGTTGTCGGATGGGTAGTCGTGCTGGGATATTTTACCCGGCGTACGCGCCAGGTGAGGGAAAGGCGGGTTTATCCGGGTGCGTTATTCGCGATGCTAGTCATTTCCTGTTGTATACCGCTGATAACCGGGGTGAGTACCCGAACATCGGAGACCGACCGGCTGCTGTATTTCCCTTCGGTGTTTTTATGCTGTATTCTTTCATTCCTGCTGGTGAACCTGGTGAAGCGCGGATTTGCGCAGGCCGGCATTGCCGCCGGGGTGTTGATCTATATGCTGGTCTTCCTGGAAGAAGGCAATCGCAACTGGGTCAGGGCCTCCGATATAACCCGGGAGATCATGCGGGTGACCGGCAGCGTGCCGAAGGGTAAAAGGATATTGATTGCGAATCTGCCGGATGAGATGAGTGGGGCTTACATTTTTCGCCTAGGTTTTCCGGAGGCGATGGAAACGATAGGGAGAAATAATTGTAACACTTTGATTGTTAGTCATTTAAATTGGGATCAATGGCGGGAGACGCCGGACAGTATCCGTGCGGAGAGGACTGAAGAAGGAATGAGTATTCCGCCGGGGGTGAGAATCAGCCGGATGAAAGGGGATTCTGTATTGGTGGAAGGGAGTATCGAAAGCGGCGGACAGCGTCGCGATACGACCTGGAGGGTGGGGAGCGGCGATGAGTTGTTTTATTGGAATAAAGGCAGGCTGGTCAGGGTATCATTTCTGTAGGAACCGGGATACGTATTTGCCGATCATATCGAATTCCAGGTTAACCCTTGTGCCGGATTTAACGGATTGGATATTGGTTTGTTCATAGGTATAGGGAATAACGGCGATATCGAATTTGGATTTTTTCACGTTAAAAATGGTCAGGCTGGTACCATTGAGGCTGATGGAGCCTTTTTCGATGACGAGATGGCTGAATTTTTTAGGGAATTCGAATTGGAATTCCCAGCTGCCGTCGAGTTCGCGCCGTTGGAGGCATACGGCAGTGGCGTCGACGTGTCCCTGGACGATATGGCCGTCGAGGCGGCCGTTCATGACAAGGCATCTTTCCAGGTTGACGAGGTCACCGGGCTGCCAGTCGCCCAGGTTGGTCTTTTTGAGTGTCTCTTCGATAGCTGTGACGCGATGGAGGTTGTCTTTTACCTCTTCTACGGTAAGGCAGACGCCGTTATGGGAGATGCTCTGGTCGATCTTTAGTTGGGGGGAAAGGGAGGATTCTATCCAGAATGTCCTGTTGGTACCTTTGGTTTCGACGGAATGGATGGTTCCGAGTGATTCGATGATGCCGGTAAACATAGGGGTGCAATTTCGTAAAATTTGTCCAGGTATTTCTATTTTCGGGAATTTACCTTATCTTTGTTCTCCGAAAAATTTAATAAATCATGCTAATCATCGATTCCAAAGATTGTGAAAATATTGACAAGGCCCTCAAAAAGTACAAGAAGAAGTTTGAAAAGGCCAAGGTGCTGGTACAGTTGAGGGAGCGTCAGTCTTTTACCAAACCTTCTGTGAAACGCAGGGGTGAGGTGTTGAAGGCTGTCTACAAGCAGCAGGTGGCTGCTGGTAAATTCGAGTTATAATACGTTTTACAATATAATCCTGATATTACAAGATCTTTAGGGGAGACCGCCAACAGGTGGTCTTTTTTTTTTGGCGGGTGGGAGATGGGATGGGGTTATTTCGGGGTTTGGGATTTTAGTCGGGTTTGGGGGGTGAAGAGGAGGTTTGTGTCTTATTTCACCCAGTTTTTGGCTTTGAGGGCCTTAGATTCCACTAGGTACCAAGAGAGGAGGGCCAGCGGAAGGATGATCAGGATGATGAGCAGCAAGGTAGTGAAGGGATTTGGCGGATGCAGGTCATTGACGACCACCTGTGTGACCGGGAAGCCCCAGAGGTAGATGCCATAGGAAAGGTCGGGGGAAGGGGTCATCTTTTGGATCCAGCGGGTACCATTGACGGCTAAATACAGGATAGCGGCTGGCAGGAGGAGGAAAGCGGCGAGGTTGAGCATATGGAGATGGATGCTGGCCAGGCCGATCACGGGGAGCAGAATGATCCAGTGTGCCGGGATGAAGAGCCGGGTGCGGAAGCGATAGCAAAGGATGCCGATCAGAAAATACATTGCGAGATTGGTATAGGGATACAACATAAAGCGGGGCAGGCCTGCCTGCCTGATGGCGTTTTCGAAGGGGATAAAGAAGAAGGCGCCGACCAGAAAAAATCCTACTATAAAAGTGATTATCAATAAATTGTAGAGGATCTTGTTTTTAATATAGCTGAAGAGAAGGAGCAACAAGTACAGTTTGATCTCCAGGCTGAGAGACCATAAGGAGGCATTGACCGAAGGGCCCATAGGTGAGCGTTCGAATACGCCAGGAAGGTAAAAGTAGATACGGGCAAGCAGGGTTGTGCGGAGATATTGCCAGAAGAGGGGGTGGGAGAAGTAGGCCGCAGGGGGATAGGTCGAAACCAGGGGGCCCAGGAGGCAGGCGGAAAGAAGGATAACGACGAAGGCGGCGGGATAGAGCCGGAGAAATCGTCGCCAAAGAAAATTTAGGGGTGAAGGGGTATGGTCGAGGCTTTGGGATACCAGCAGGCCGCTAAGGAAGAAAAACGCCGGCATGGCGATTGCGTTACAGGTGATTATGGCATGTGAAAGACGGTAGAGGGGATCCAGGGGCAGGTTGCCATGTGCGAGGATGACCAGCAGGGCGGATACCAGCCGGATCATGTTGAAATTATTTTGTTGGCGGTTCAGCAGATGGTCTTCCAGCCGTTTGCTGCGACCCGGCCATGATAGATTGAGCAAGGTTTTTTTCTTATAGTGCTGAGTTCAAGGATTTGAAAGGAGCAATTTCGTTAATTTAGGGAAAGAAAAGAATTCTTTTGGAAGCAGCGATCCGGTCATTTATCGATCATCTGAAGTTCGAAAAGCGTTATTCGGTCCATACGATCCGGTCGTACAAGGACGATCTGGAGGCATTCATGGCGTATGTCGGGCAAGAGTATGGCGGGTTGGGGCTGAAGGAGATGTCGCCGGCGGTGATCAGGAGCTGGCTGGCCTCTTTGAAGGACCAGGGATTGAGTTCCCGGTCGTTGAATCGTAAGATTTCTTCCTTACGGTCATTTTACAAATACCAGTTAAAGAATGGGGTGGTGGAATTATCTCCGATGGGGGCGATCATTTCGCAGAAGATGAGCAAACGGCTGCCGGTCTTTGTCGAGCAGAAGGAGATGGCGATGTTGTTTGAAGAGGTACGCTTTCCGGATGATTGGGAGGGAAGGACGGACAGGCTGGCGCTGGCGATCCTGTACTATACGGGGATGCGGCTGAGTGAGCTGGTAGGCCTGCGGGAGAGCCATGTGGATAGCGGTAACCGCACGGTCAAGGTGTTGGGGAAAGGGAATAAGGAAAGGGTGATCCCGGTGAATGAGGTGTTGATGGCGGCGATGAGGGAATATTGTGATCAAAAGGGGGTTGAGCTGGAGGCGCCGGACAGGGAGTTCCTGCTGGTGGGACGAAAGGGAAGGAAGTTGTATCCGAAATATGTCTACCGGCTGGTGAGGGAGTATCTGGCGCAGGTGACGACGATCGGGCAGAAGAGTCCGCATGTGTTAAGGCATACGTTTGCGACGCATTTGATGAATGCGGGAGCTGGGCTGAGCCCGGTGAAGGAATTACTGGGTCATGCGAGCCTGGCGGCGACGCAGATCTATACGCACAATACCATCGAAAAATTGAAAGATATCTATAAGAAAGCTCATCCGAAGGCGTAGATTTTTTTTATTGTGTGAGCAACGAAAAGAAAAATTAATTGTCTTGGAGCGTGATTTTTTAACGAATAATATTTGGAGAAAACGGGTTGAAAGATTAACTTCATTGTCTTCCTTATCCGCGCGTAATACTCTTATAGACAAAGTTCTTTCATTTATTGTTCACTGATTAAAATTGGGATTGTATGAACGTAAACATTCAAACGGTGCACTTTGATGCAGACGGTAAATTGGTCGATTACGTAACAAAAAAAATGATTAAATTAAACACGTTCCATGACAGAATTATCAAAGTTGATGTGTTCCTGAAGCTGGACAATGTAGTTCACACCATCAAAGACAAGATTGCGGAGATCAGAGTCCATGTCCCCAAGCATCACTTCTTCGTAAAATGTTCTTCCAAGTCGTTCGAAGAGTCCTTCGATAACGCCTTTGAATCCCTGGTCAACCAGGTGAAAAAGAAAAAGGATAAGCAAATCGTTTAAAAAAAAAATTGAGAGGCCCCCGGAAGGGGGTCTTTTTTTTGTGGGTGCCTGCCGGGAGGATTTGCCGGGGTGGAGGGGATGGGGCATGCGATGCTGGGCGAATCTGCCGGGGTTTTGGCGGCTGAGGGTTTGGGAGGAGATGGCGGTCGAATTGGGCCCAGGCAGCTGCGGAGAGGGTGCCGGAGAGGAGTAATTCAGGTGACTGGCCGTCATCAATTAAAAAAACGGGTGGAAAATTTTTGAATTTCACATTTTAACCTACCTTTGCCTTCCCAAAAAAAGCAGTAGATCAGTGTGATGTGAATGGGATAACCGAGCGCGCGAAGGTTACGAACGAGGAGGACGGTACCCGAGCGAGAGCGAAGGGTACGACCGAGGGCCGCACCGGTGGTGCGGGCCGAAGGTCTAAGCAGGTCCGACGAAGTCCTTACCAGCCAGAGTAGCTCAGTTGGTAGAGCAGCTGATTTGTAATCAGCCGGTCGGGGGTTCGAGTCCCTTCTCTGGCTCAAAGAAGGCGGGATCACGATCCGCCTTGGTGCAAGAGGCAAGGCTTCTTGTTGAAATGAGATGAATGCCGGGCAAGTAGCCAAGTGGCCAACGGCAACAGACTGTAAATCTGTCCTCTTCGGAGTTCGGTGGTTCGAATCCACCCTTGCCCACAAGTCCGCCGGTGCGATTAGCCCAGGCGGTGGAAAAGTTCTTTACAGGTCTGCCGGTGTGAAGGAATAAGGTACGAGGGTCCGGTTCCGGGCGCCGGCGGGATTAAAAATGCGGAAGTAGCTCAGTTGGTAGAGCGACAGCCTTCCAAGCTGTAGGTCGCGGGTTCGAACCTCGTCTTCCGCTCTGCAAAGCTTTTGGATAGGTGAGGGATGCTGCCGGTGGGTGGCGCTTCGCCTGTTGAAGAGCAGTTTTTGGGTTCGCTCACGAGCGGTCGAAGGCCGTTGGCGGCGTCCGAGAGAACGAAGGTCCCCGGACCTCATCAGCCGTTGTAGCTCAGGGGTAGAGCACTTCCTTGGTAAGGAAGAGGTCGTGAGTTCAATTCTCATCAACGGCTCTGTGATATTTTTTGTAGCGTTAAGGATCGAATAGAACGGATTTTGCCCTGATTGTGGGGGGCAGTAAGCCGGGAAATTTTAAAAACACAACTTTAAAAACAGATAACAATGTCAAAAGAGACCTTCAAGAGGGACAAACCCCACGTTAACGTTGGTACCATTGGTCACGTCGACCATGGTAAGACCACTTTGACTGCTGCTATCACCTCTATTCTAGCAGGAAGAGGGTTGGCAGAAGCAAAAAAATATGATGAGATCGATGCTGCTCCGGAAGAAAAGGAAAGGGGTATTACCATCAATACAGCTCACGTCGAGTACGCCACACTTAAGCGTCACTACGCACACGTGGACTGTCCGGGTCACGCTGACTATGTAAAAAATATGATCACCGGTGCTGCCCAGATGGATGGAGCGATCCTGGTGGTAGCTGCTACTGACGGACCGATGCCGCAGACGAAAGAGCATATCCTGCTGGCTCGTCAGGTAGGTGTTCCCCGTATTGTAGTTTTCATGAATAAAGTAGACCTGGTGGATGATCCTGAACTGCTGGAACTGGTAGAAATGGAAATCCGCGAGTTGCTGACTTCTTATGGATTCGACGGTGACAATACCCCGATCATCCAGGGTTCTGCAACTGGCGCTCTGGCCGGTGATGAAAAGTGGGTCAAGGCGATCGATCAGCTGATGGATGCTGTAGACAGCTATATTCCGCTGCCTCCCCGCCCGGTAGATCTGCCGTTCCTGATGTCTGTTGAAGATGTGTTCTCGATCACGGGCCGTGGTACTGTTGCCACCGGGCGTATTGAAAGGGGCCGTATCAAGGTAGGTGAAGGTATCGAGATCGTGGGTTTGATGGATGCTCCGCTGACCTCTACGGTAACGGGTGTTGAAATGTTCCGGAAGCTGCTCGATCAGGGTGAAGCCGGTGACAATGCAGGTCTGTTGCTGCGTGGTATTGAAAAGAACCAGATCCGTCGTGGGATGGTGCTTTGCAAACCCGGTTCTATCACTCCGCATACCGAGTTCAAGGGTGAAGTTTACGTATTGAGCAAGGAAGAGGGTGGTCGTCACACTCCTTTCTTCAACAAATATCGTCCTCAGTTCTATTTCCGTACGACGGACGTGACTGGTGAAGTTACGCTGCCGGCTGGCACTGAAATGGTAATGCCTGGCGACAATACTTCTCTGCACGTGGTGCTGATCCAGCCGATTGCGATGGAGAAGGGGTTGAAATTCGCTATCCGTGAAGGTGGCCGTACGGTAGGTGCAGGTCAGGTGACGGATATCATTAAGTAAACAGGAAAGTCAATTTTTTTATATCTTTGTCGAAGTAAGAGCTGTTCCGAATATGTTCGGGATAGCTCTTAGCTTTATCGGATATAAATACGGGCATAGTACAACGGTTAGTATAGAGGTCTCCAAAACCTTTGATCTGGGTTCGAATCCTAGTGCCCGTGCATAGTTAATTGTATAATAAAATGAACAAGATCTCGATCTACATCCGGGAGTCATACAAGGAGTTGCTGGAAAAAGTGAGTTGGCCGACCTGGAATGAATTGCAGCAATCGACGGTGATCGTGCTGGTGGCTACGCTGTTGGTCACGGTGATCGTGTGGATCATGGATCTGATCAGCAGTTCGATATTGCATTTGGTGTATTCGTTTTTCAGCTAGGCGAGATTAGTCGTCGAAATTCTATTTATGACGGAAACAGTGAATCTATCTATGTCGGAAACAGTCAATCAACAGGAGGCGAACAAGCCCCAGCAGGAAACGAAGTGGTATGTCCTTCGGGTAGTGAGCGGTAAGGAGCGTAAGGTGAAGGAGTACCTGGACAAGGAGATTTCGCGTGGAGGGTGGAGCGAGATCGTGAAGCAGGTATTCCTGCCGGTGGAGAAGGTATATAAGGTGCAGAATGGTAAAAAGGTGATGAGAGAGCGGAACTACTATCCTGGTTATGTGATGGTGGAAGTCTCAGAAGGTAAGTTGGGTGATGACCTGAAGGAAGTGATCAAAAATACGAACAGTGTGATACATTTCCTGGGCAAAGAGAACCCGATAGCCTTGCGTAAGGCGGAGGTCAATAAGATGCTGGGTAAGATGGATGAGATGGCCGAATCGGGCAGCATGAGCATGAGCGAGCCGTTTATCATCGGAGAGACGATCAAGATCATCGAAGGGCCTTTCAATGATTTCAACGGGATCATCGAAGAGGTGAATGACGAGAAGAAGAAATTGAAAGTGACCGTGAAGATCTTCGGTCGTTCAACGCCGGTAGAGTTGAATTATATGCAGGTAGAGAAGATTGCTTAAACTGCGCCGCGATGCGACTTGGTACTTCAAAGTACTCCAAAGTCTTAGGGGGCCGGGCGTTCAAAAGATAATGATAAAAAAAACCTTCCGATTGGAAGGTTTTTTTTATTGGGCTATGGTTGATTAATTGCCATTGTCATTGTCGAAATGGGGGGTCGGCTCTTCGAAAGAGGTTGTAGTCGATTCGGGCATAACGGGTGTGGGTGCGGGGGCGGCCTTTTTGGGAGCGGCTTTTTTCTTCGCTGCTTTCTTGGGGGCGGCTTTTTTCACCGGCGCTTTTTTAGCGGCTTTCTTGACGGCTTTTTTTACGGCTTTTTTAGGAGCGGCTTTTTTGGGGGCGACTTTTTTCTTCGCAACTTTTTTCTTCGCCGCCTTTTTGGGAGCCGCTTTTTTTACCGCTTTTTTGATAGGTTTTTTTGCCGCTTTCTTAGGAGCCGCTTTTTTTACCGGCTTTTTTTTAGACTTTGACATAGTTTGTTGAGCGTTTTAAGTTGTTAGAGAATTGTAATGGATTATTAACGGAAAAGTTAGTCAGAAAAATCCAAATATAAATAAATGACCGAAAAATTTCTTCACAAAAGATTGGTTTGGAGCCTTAATTAGGTGGCGGGGATGCGGGAGGGGGCACCGGTTTTGGGGTTTGGGGGGCGGCTTTGGCGGCGCGTCGAGGTTGAGGTGAGACCGGTCGCCGGCGTCTTTGGCGAATTTTTTCCGGTATTAAGGCGAGTCTTAGGCGGGACTCAGGCGAGTCTATGGCGTTGGGGGAGAAGGAAAAATAAAAAAAGGGCGGCAAAATAGGTGATATCCTGGTTTTTCATTAATTTTGCGACCCCAAATAGTAAGTTCTTATTAAAATGATGGTTTGGGAGTCTCTGCCGGTGGCGGGGACGTTAACACCAAAAAGTAAGTAACATGGCAAAAGAGATTTCCGGTTATGTCAAGTTGCAGGTCAAGGGCGGTCAAGCCAATCCTGCACCTCCTATCGGTCCGGCGTTAGGTTCTAAAGGCGTGAATATCATGGAGTTCTGTAAGCAGTTCAATGCCAGGACCCAGGATAAAATGGGAAAAGTTCTCCCTGTTCTCCTCACTGTTTACACGGACAAGTCGTTTGAATTCATCATCAAGACTCCTCCTGCAGCCGTTCAGTTGCTGGAAGCAACGAAGTTGCAGAGTGGTTCCAAGGAGCCGAATCGTAACAAAGTTGGAAAAGTTACCTGGGCGCAGGTAGAAGCGATCGCGAAGGACAAAATGCCTGACCTGAATTGCTTTACCGTCGAGAGCGCTATGCGCATGGTAGCTGGTACTGCCCGTAGCATGGGTATCACCGTAGAGGGAGCAGCTCCCTTTGCCGCCGATGTCTTATCTGGTAATTCCTAACTTTTAAATTTTTACGAAATGGCTATCACAAAGAAAAGAAAAGCAGCCTCTTCGAAGGTTGATAAAAATAAGTTTTACACGCTGAAGGAAGCTTCTTCTCTTGTAAAAGAAGTGAACATAACCAAGTTCGACGCGAGTGTCGATCTGCATGTCCGCCTGGGTGTGGACCCGAAGAAGGCCGACCAGTCGATTCGCGGGACGGTGAGCCTGCCGCACGGCACGGGTAAGACCAAGCGGGTATTGGTGCTCTGTACTCCTGACAAGGAGGCCGATGCGAGGGCAGCGGGTGCGGATTATGTCGGGTTGGATGAATACATTCAAAAGATAGAAGGCGGGTGGGTAGATGTGGATGTGATCGTGGCTACGCCTTCTGTGATGCCGAAGATAGGCAGGTTGGGTAAGGTGCTCGGTCCCCGGAACCTGATGCCCAATCCGAAAACGGGAACGGTCACCAATGATGTGGCTGCTGCCGTGAAAGAAGTAAAGGGCGGTAAGATCGCTTTCAAGGTGGATAAGGCAGGGATCATCCATGCCTCTATCGGCCGGGTAAGTTTTACGCCGGAAAAACTGGCGGAAAACAGCCTGGAGCTGATCAGCGCTATTATCAGGGCCAAGCCGGCCACTGCCAAGGGTACGTATGTGAAGAGTGTCTTCATGGCGAGCTCTATGAGCCCCGGCATTGCTTTGGACGCTAAAGCCTTTATTCAGTAGACATTGATTTATCCAATCCCGATCGATCGGGTACAACACAAAGAGTTATGAACAAAGATCAAAAAAACGAAGTCATTGAGCTGTTGAGAGACAAGTTCAAGGAATATAATAACTTCTACGTCACCAATACGGAATCGTTGACGGTAGCGCAGATAGGCAAGCTGCGCCGGATCTGCTTTGACAAGAATGTAGAAATGAAAGTGGCGAAGAACACCTTGATCAGGAAGGCACTGGAAGGAATTGACGATGCCCGGTTTTCGGGGGTGTATGAGTCCCTGAATGGTGTTACGGCGTTGCTGTTCTCCGAGAATGCCAAGGAGCCTGCGCTGATCATCAGTTCGTTTCGTAAGGATGGCAACCATGAGAAGCCTGTTCTGAAGGCGGCCTTTATCGACGGTGATGTGTATGCCGGAGATGACCAGCTGAAGGCGTTGACGACACTGAAGAGCAAGCATGACCTGATCGGTGAGATCATCGGTCTGCTGCAGTCGCCTGCGAAGAATGTGATCAGTGGCCTGAATGCGGGTGGTAAGCTGGCGAGCCTTATAAAGGCGCTGGAGGCGAGGGCCGAGGCTGCCGGGGCAAATTAAGAAAGATATGGCGTGCATTGGGCGTAGCCTTGAGGTGGGCGTAGCCTTGGGGCCGTCACGAAGATAATGATCGGGGGGGGGCGAGCGTTCCCTTATTAAAGTAAAGCCCAGGCCAAGGGGGCTAAAGACCGAGGCAAAATTTTTTTAAACCTCCGCCGGAGCAACATTAAAAAAGCAGTGAAGGCGGAAAAAATTTACAAACATGGCAGACTTAAAAGTATTTGCTGAGCAGTTAGTAGGACTGACTGTAAAAGAAGTAAACGAATTAGCTAAGATCCTGAAGGAAGAATACGGTATCGAGCCTGCAGCTGCTGCTGTAGCTGTTGCCGGTCCTGCTGTTGGTGGCCCTGCTGCCGCTGCTGAAGAAAAGACCTCTTTCAACGTGATCCTGAAGGCCGCTGGTCCCAACAAGCTGCAGGTCGTCAAGGTTGTTAAGGACCTGACCGGTCTGGGGCTGAAAGAAGCCAAGGACCTGGTTGACGGTGCTCCCAAGCCTCTCAAGGAAGGTATCAGCAAGGCTGACGCTGAAGCGCTGGTAGCTAAGCTGAAGGAATCCGGTGCTGAAGTAGAGATCGCCTAGTTCGAGGCTAAAAAAGACAATTTCCAACCCCGGCTTCGGTCGGGGTTATTTTTGTTTATTTTGGAAAAAAGAGCTACATTTGCGGTCCGTTTCCCTATACCGACAGGACCGTTGGCGTTTGTTTACATGCATAAATGATTGATTGTCAACGATCAAGGATGACTGAGCCCATAGAAGATTTTGAGTTTGAACTAATATAAAAACCGGTTTTATACAATATGTCTTCAACAAAATTGCAAAATAGGATCAACTTCGGTAAAATCAAGCACCTTGCCGAAACTCCTGATCTTCTGGAAGTGCAGATCCAATCTTTTAAAGAATTTTTCCAGTTAGAGACCACGCCGGACAAACGTAATATCGAAGGTTTGTTCAAAGTGTTCAAAGAAAATTTCCCTATCACTGATACGCGGAACATTTTCATGCTGGAGTTCCTTGATTACTTCATCGATCCACCCCGTTACACGATCGAAGAGTGTATGGAGCGTGGTCTTACTTATGCGGTCCCGCTGAAGGCCAAATTACGTTTGAGCTGTAACGACGAGGAGCACGTGGACTTCCAGACGATCGTGCAGGATGTATTCCTGGGGAATATCCCGTATATGACCCCGCGCGGCACTTTTGTCATCAATGGCGCCGAGCGTGTAGTCGTCTCCCAGCTGCACCGTTCGCCCGGTGTATTCTTCGGGCAGTCGATTCATCCCAATGGCACGAAGATCTATTCTGCCCGCGTGATCCCTTTCAAGGGTGCGTGGATGGAGTTCGCCACGGACATCAACAACGTGATGTATGCCTATATCGACCGGAAGAAGAAATTCCCGGTGACCACGCTGCTTCGTTCCATCGGTTATGAAACGGACAAGGATATCCTTGAGCTGTTTGGCATGGCCGACGAGGTGAAGGCGGATAAGAAGGCCTTGCAAAAGTACATCGGCAGGAAACTTGCTGCCCGCGTGCTACGCACCTGGGTAGAAGACTTCGTCGATGAAGATACCGGTGAGGTCGTCTCGATCGAGCGTAACGAAATCGTGCTCGAGCGTGACACCATCCTGGACGAAGAAGCCATCGACATGGTCGTCGAAATGGAAGTGAAGAGCGTCTTCATCCAGAAAGAGGATGTAGGCGGCGACTATGCCATTATCTACAATACCCTGAATAAAGATACCTCGAACTCGGAACTGGAAGCCGTTCAGCATATCTACCGGCAGCTTCGTGGCGCTGACGCGCCCGACGACGAGACAGCACGTGGTATTATCGATAAATTATTCTTTAGCGACAAGCGTTATGACCTCGGGGAAGTAGGTCGCTACAAGATCAACCGTAAGCTGAACCTGAACCAGCCGCTGGATCAGAAGACGCTGACGAAGGAAGACATGATCGAGATCATCAAGTACCTGGTCCGGCTGACGAATGCCAAGGCCGAAATCGATGATATCGATCACCTGAGCAACCGTCGTGTAAGGACCGTGGGCGAGCAGCTATACGCCCAGTTCGGCGTAGGTCTGGCCCGTATGGCGCGTACCATCCGTGAAAGGATGAACGTCCGTGACAATGAAGTGTTCACCCCGGTGGACCTGATCAATGCCAGGACGCTGAGCTCGGTTATCAACTCCTTCTTCGGTACTTCGCAGTTATCGCAGTTCCTCGATCAGACCAACCCGTTGAGCGAGATCACTCATAAACGAAGGATCTCTGCCCTGGGACCGGGCGGTCTGAGCCGTGAGCGTGCCGGCTTCGAAGTCCGTGACGTACACTACTCTCACTATGGCCGTCTCTGTACGATCGAGACGCCGGAAGGTCCGAATATCGGGTTGATCTCTACGCTGTGCGTGCACGCGAAGATCAACGAAATGGGCTTTATCGAGACTCCGTACCGGAAGGTATCGGAAGGGAAGGTCGATCTGAAGAAGCTGACCTATCTGAGCGCAGAAGAAGAAGATATTGCCAAGATCGCGCAGGCGAATATTCCGATGGATGAAAAAGGGAATTTCGTCGAAGAGAAGATCGTCAGCCGTCAGACGGGTGATTTTCCGATCCTCGACAAGAACGAAGTGGAATATATGGACGTCGCCCCCAACCAGATCGTGGGCCTCAGCGCTTCGTTGATCCCATTCCTGGAGCATGATGACGCCAACCGTGCGCTGATGGGATCCAACATGCAACGTCAGGCTGTGCCCCTGATCCGCCCTGAAATGCCAATCGTCGGCACCGGGCTGGAGGCTAAGGCTGCCCGTGACGCGCGGATCCAGATCCACTCTGAAGGAGAGGGGATCGTAGAATTCGTGGACGCCAACGAGATCCATGTCCGTTATGACCGGAATGATCAGCAGAAACTGGTCTCTTTCGAAGAAGACCTGAAGATATACAGGCTGACCAAGTTCATCAAGACCAACCAGGAAACCTGTATCAACCTGAAGCCTGCCGTGAAGAAGGGCCAGAAGGTGAAGGAAGGCGACTTCCTGACGGAAGGGTATGCTGTACAGGATGGTGAGCTGGCGCTGGGACGTAACCTGAAGGTGGCTTTCATGCCCTGGAAGGGTTACAACTTCGAGGATGCCATTGTGATCAGCGAGAAAGTGGTGAAGGAAGACCTGTTCACGTCCGTTCACATTTCCGAATATGAACTCGAAGTCCGGGATACCAAGCTGGGTGAAGAAGAGCTGACGCCGGATATCCCGAACGTATCGGAAGAAGCCACCAAGGACCTGGATGAGAACGGTATCATCCGTGTCGGCGCCCAGATCAAGGAAGGCGATATCCTGATCGGCAAGATCACTCCTAAAGGTGAAAGTGATCCCACTCCTGAAGAAAAGCTGCTGCGCGCCATCTTCGGCGACAAGGCGGGCGATGCGAAGGATGCTTCTTTGAAGGCTCCGAGCGGTACGGAAGGTGTGGTGATCAGCAAGAAACTGTTCCAAAGGGCTAAGAAAGATAAGAATGCCAAGGTGCGCGAAAAAGCAGCCCTGGAGAAGATAGAAAAAGTGCATGAAAAGAATACGTCCGACCTGATGGACGTGTTGCTGGGTAAGCTGACGGTGCTGTTGAAGGATCATGTTTCCGCCGGGGTGAACAACAACTTCGGTGAAGTACAGATCGGCAAGGGCGCCAAGTTCACGGCCAAGAACCTGGCCGGCATCGATTACCTCAATGTCAATCCGCTGGGTTGGACAGGCGATGCACGTACCGATGAGCTGATCAACGTACTGCTGCATAACTACAGCATCAAGTACAATGAAGAACTGGGACGTTACAAGCGGGAGAAGTTCAATATTTCCATCGGTGACGAATTACCGGCAGGGGTATTGAAGCTCGCCAAGGTCTACCTGGCCGTCAAACGCAAGCTGAAGGTAGGGGATAAGATGGCAGGCCGTCACGGTAACAAGGGTATCGTTGCCAAGATCGTTCGTTCGGAAGACATGCCATTCCTGGCTGACGGAACGCCGGTCGACGTGGTGCTGAACCCTCTGGGTGTACCTTCGCGTATGAACCTGGGCCAGATCTATGAGACGGTATTAGGCTGGGCCGGGGAAAAGCTGGGTGTCAAGTTTGCTACTCCGATCTTCGACGGGGCTACCGTAGAAGAGATCGCAGAACATATTTCCAAGGCTGGATTGCCCAGCTTTGGTCACACCTATCTTTATGACGGGGAGACCGGAGAGCGGTTCGACCAGAAAGCTACGGTGGGTATCATTTATATCATTAAATTACACCATATGGTGGATGATAAGATGCATGCCCGGAGTATCGGACCGTACAGCCTGATCACTCAGCAGCCATTGGGCGGTAAAGCCCAGTTTGGCGGCCAGCGTTTTGGGGAAATGGAAGTGTGGGCACTGGAGGCGTATGGCGCATCGAATATCCTGCAGGAGTTGCTGACCCTCAAATCGGATGACATTATCGGTCGTGCGAAGACCTATGAGTCGATCGTAAAGGGTGACAATATCCCGAGGGCGGGTATTCCTGAATCCTTCAACGTGCTGGTGCATGAGTTGAGGGGGTTGGGACTGGACCTGAAATTCGATTGATGAGTAAGGCGGCCGGTGCCCGGTGAGGGTACGGCCAGGAATGACAGAGTTTACTTTGGCTCCGCTAACTGATGAATAAAACGCAAAGCCATTCCGGGAGACCGGGATGGCTTTTTTAAATTGCGCTTGTTATGTTGACTGTATCATCCTGCATCTTGTTTTCAAAAGTAGGGTCTTTCTCTATTGTGCGCTGGTGATCGGACTGGCTGGGGTCCTGTCATTTTACCTGAGCGAGAAAATTGATTGGGTATGGGGGAAGTTATCCTTTATCATGGGGGAGATCAGCAATAGGGTTTTGCTGACGATCATTTTCCTGCTGGTAGTGACGCCTGTGGGATGGATCCGCCGGTTGCGGAAGAAGAATAGTCTCACTTACTTCGATAAAAATGCGACGAGTAATTTTTCCAGTCGCAATCACACGTTCAGTAAAAAGGATCTGGAGAACACCTGGTAGGTTCAGCGGGGTGACGGTGATGCCGAAGCGGTTGCCATGCGGGGTGCGCAACCGGTGAGTATGGTGGTCTCGACGAGGAACTGGAGGATGATTGCCAGCCTTCCACTGCCCAGTACTTTGCGGACCCCTACCTCCTTTGGCCAGCCGGACAAAAGCCCGGGCGTTTTCAGGGATATCGGTAGTGCCCCAATCATCCAGGTGGATGTCTTTCCGCAGAAACGAAACGTTGATCGTGCTGAAGGAAATGAAGTCGGTATATGGGAAGTCGGTGTTCGCGGCCCAATCCTTTACTATGCCTGAGACAGTCAATCTGAGGGAATCATTGTAGACGAGCTCTTTTCCTATGATCTTATCCGGGGGTGGGCTTTTTCAGCGGGCATGGGATTGAGGGCGCCCGGAGTATGGACCTTTGCGGTATATAGATGATAGGCTGCAACGGCTTCGAGTCCCGTTATCGATGTCCGTGCCGCCAATGGTGCGATGGGGGGCACTGAGGCTACGAGATGAACGCCTTCTGCCTGCTGGGTTTTGCCGATGAGGCGGTAGATGCGATCGCCGTCAGGGTGAAAGGTATCGGTGCCGAGCTCGAAATGGCTAAGAAGGAAAATCACGAGGCAGACGGAGAGGCCAATGGAAAGGCCGAGTATGTTAATAAAGGAATATGCCTTGTGCCGGACGATATTGCGCCAGGCCAGTTTCAGGTAGTTTTTCAACATAGCGGAAGTTTTGCGGTGATGGGTGTGATCACATCAAGATAGCAAATATTCCTTCAGCTGCGCATAGTCGGAAGCGATGCAGACGCTGTGCTTTTGACGATTTAGCAGGGTTTTAACGTTTGTGGGCAGAGGGATTTGGTGGCCGATGAGGGGTTCGACGACGTCATAGAATTTCACCGGGTGGGCGGTCTCGAGGAAGATGCCTTTGGCGCCGGGATGGGCTGCCAGGTAGCGTTGGAGGGCGAGATAGCCTACGGCGCCATGGGGATCGGGCAGGTAGTGGTGATGGGTATAGAGGTCGAGGATGGTGGCGACGGTCTCTTCGTCGGAGATACTGGCGCTGCTGAGGATGGATTTGAGGGATGGGAGTTTGGCATCCGGGGACGGCAGCGTTGCATCGGAGGAGGTTAGTTTTTTGTCGAAGATCTCGAGGATGCGAACGAAGTTGCTGGGATTGCCGACGTCCATGGCATTGGAGAGGGTGGGCCGGGCGGCTTTGGCCCGGTATTCCCCGGTCTGCAGGTAGATGGGAACGACATCGTTGGCGTTGCAGGCGGCGATGAAATGACTGACGGGCAAACCGGAGCTCCAGGCCATGAGCCCTGCGCAGATGTTACCGAAATTTCCGCTGGGGACGCTGATAACGGGGGGATGCTGTTTGTCCGACCACTGTTGCCAGGCGAAGAAATAATAGAATTGCTGGGGGAGCCAGCGGGCGACGTTGATGGAATTGGCGGAGGTGAGGAAGAGCCGGTCGTTGAGTACGGGGTCGGAGAAGGCTTCCTTGACCATCCGCTGGCAGTCGTCGAAGGTCCCGTCCACTTCCAATGCGGTAATATTTTTCCCCAGGGTGGTGAGTTGCAACTCCTGCACGCTGCTGACTTTGCCGGAGGGGTAGAGGATGACCACGTTGACGCCTTCCACGCCGTAGAAGCCGCTGGCGACGGCGCCGCCGGTGTCGCCCGAAGTGGCTACGAGCACTGTGACTGGCCTGTTGCTGCCCTGGACGAAATGGCCCAGGCAGCGGCTCATGAAGCGGGCTCCGACGTCCTTGAAGGCCAGGGTAGGGCCGTGAAACAATTCCAGCGCGTAGATATTGGGCGAGCCGGGTGATTGGATGTGAGGCGAGTCGGGTGATTGGATATCGGGTGTGACGGGTAGTAAAGGGAAATCGAAGTTAATCGTCTCGGCGACTATGCGGCGGAGTTCTTCTTCGGTCAGCGTGTCACCGACATAGGGTGAGATGACGCGGAAGGCGATTTCTTCACGGGAATAGCGGTCGATGTTATCGATGAATTCTTTCGGAAGGTGTGGGATGCGTTCGGGGAAATAGAGGCCTTTATCGGGGGCCTGGCCGCGGATAGTGGCTTCTTTGAAGGTTATGCGGGTGGAGGGACTGTTCAGGCTATAATATAACATGCGTATGCAATTGGTCGGTGATGAATGGCTATGGGGCCGGTTAGACGATGACTTTTACTCCTTGTTGGTTGATGGTTGTTACATAGGTATGATGGTCGAGACCGATCCTGGTATAGATGTCCTTCATGATGTCTTCTACCTGCCGGGCGGTTGATTCATCCCTGCTGAGCATGAAGATGGAAGGTCCCGATCCTGAGATGCCGCCGCCGAGGGCGCCGGCTTCTTTGCAGCATTGTTTGACCGCGTCGAATCCGGGGATCAGCATGCTGCGGACGGGTTCGATGATGACGTCTTCGAGTGAACGGCCGATCAGGTCAAAGTCCTGCTGGATAAACCCGGCTACCAGTCCGGCGATATTGCCCCACTGGCGGATGGCGTCTTTGAGCAGGACATGCCGCCGCAGGATCTGACGGGCGTCCGAGGTTCGCACTTCGATCTGGGGATGTACGACGGTAACGTGCAGTGCGGGGGCTGCGATCGGGACGATATCGAGGGGGAAGATGGAGCGGATAAGGGTGATGCCGCCGTAGATGCAGGGGGCGATATTGTCGGCATGTTTGACGCCGGAGGCGACTTTTTCGCCGAACAGGGCGAAACGGACCATGTCTTCTTTGGAGAAGATATTGCCGAGCAGGTGGTTAGCTGCCACTACTGCGCCTGCGGCGCTGGCGGCGCTGGAGCCGATGCCGCTGCCGGGTTTTATTTTTTTGGTGATGGAGACTTCGAAGCCGATAGGGTGCGGGGGGCGCGGGCCTGTGTTTTCCGCGGAATGGCCGTTTAGTTCTGCCAGCATTTCGAGCAGTGGGGCACCGGCGGTGTTCTGTGCGGGATCGGAGGGCAGGGGGAAGCCGTCTTTACTGATGACGATAATCTTCGGCTCGTCGAGGAGACGGACTTCCATGATGTCGAAGGGAGCATTGAGAGCCATGCCGAGGATATCGAAACCGCAGACGAGGTTGGCGACGGTGCCGGGGCATTGGACGGTGACCTGGCTGCCGACGGGCATGAGACCGCTGCTATCGGAGGGCTGGGTGCTGACGACGGGACGGCTGGTATCGGCGGGCTGGGTGCGACCGGGAGGTTGATCGTTGTCGGGCGGCTGGGTGTTGTTGGCGGTGGCTTTGTTCATGATTACGAATTAATGATGCGTAAAATGTCCGCGAATACGCCCGAGGCGGTGACTTCCGCTCCGGCTCCGGCCCCTTTGATGACGAGCGGCTGTTCGCTGTAGCGATCGGTGTAGAACAGTACTACGTTGTCCTTTCCGTAGAGATGGTAGAGATCCTGTTCGGGCCCGATGTGCTGCAAGCCGACACTGGCTATGCCGTTGTCGTATTGTGCGACAAATTTCAGCTTTTTTCCTTTGGCAGCAGCGGCCTGGTACAACTGTTTGAAATGATCTTCTTCCTTCGTCATGGCGGCATAAAAATCTTCGACGCTGCCCTGCATACAGGAAGCGGGGAGGAAGGAATGATTGGCGATATCGTCCATCTCCATCCGTGTGCCGGCTTCGCGGGTCAGGATCATGATCTTTCGCATGACGTCAGTCCCACTCAGGTCGAGGCGGGGGTCCGGTTCCGTATATCCTTCATCCTGTGCCTGGCGGACGACATCGGAAAAGGGCCTTTCACCGTTATAGTGATTGAAAACGAAATTCAGTGTTCCGCTGAGTACTGCCTCGATACGGCGCACCGTATCCCCGCTGCGCAGCAGATCGTTGAGCGTGCCGATAACAGGCAGGCCGGCGCCGACGTTGGTCTCGAAGAGGAAGCGGGCATTGTATTCCCGGGCCAGGTCTTTGAGTTGGCGGTAGTTGCTGTAGGGGGAAGAGCAGGCAATTTTATTGCAGGCTACTACGGAAATGCTTTTCTGCAGCAGGGAGGCATAACAGGTAGCCACATCCTGGTCGGCGGTCACGTCTGCGAAGACAGAGTTGCGAAGGTTACGGGCAGTGATGCCGGTCACCCATTCGTCGAGGTCCATGGGGCTGCCCAGATCGAGGCGTGCGCGCCAGTGGGCGAGGTCGATGCCTTCGTTGTCGAAGATCATCTTGCGGCTGTTGGCGAGTCCGACGACCCTGACCTGGATGCGAAGCTGTTGCTGCAGCCAGTCCTGTTGTTTTTGTAACTGATCGATGAGGCGGCGGCCGACGTTGCCGGCTCCGGTGATGAAGAGGTTGAGCTGGCGGTAGGAGGCTTCAAAGAACTCTTCATGCAGTACGTTGATGCCTTTTTTCACGTCGCCTGCCGCGATGACGGCCGTGATATTCCTTTCTGAAGATCCCTGGGCGATGGCCCGGACATTGACGCCATTGCGGCCGAGTGCGCCGAACATCTTGCCGCTGACGCCGGGGTGGCTCTTCATCTGTTCGCCCACCAGTGCAATGACCGAAAGTCCCGTCTCGATTACGAGCGGGTCCACCGTACCGGCCGCGATCTCGGGGCTGAAGGCGTTATCGACGGCTGCCTTGGCAGTCGCGGCATTCGATTCATCTACGCCGACGCAGATAGAGTGTTCGGAGGAGCCCTGGGTGATGAGGATCACGTTGATCTGGTGGCCGGAGAGCGCCTCAAAAAGGCGTTTGGAGAAGCCGGGGATGCCGACCATTCCACTGCCTTCGAGGCTGAGCAACGCGATGCGGGGGATGCTGGAGATGCCGCGGATGCTGTTACCGTTGTGGGTGGTGGCCAGTTCGATGACCGTGCCCGGGTCCGAAGGGGCAAAGGTATTTTTGATCCAGACAGGAATGTTCTTTCGCATTACGGGCTGGATGGTGGGTGGATAGATGACCTTAGCGCCGAAATGCGATAGCTCCATAGCTTCCTGGTAAGAGATATGCGGGATGAGCTTGACATTTGAAACAAGGCGGGGGTCGGCGGTCATCATACCCGAAACGTCCGTCCAGATCTCGACGAGGGTGGCGTCGACGGCTGCGGCAAAGATAGCTGCGGTATAGTCAGAGCCGCCGCGTCCGAGGGTAGTCGTGATGCCCTTGTCATTGGCGGCGATGAAGCCTGGAAAGATGAAGAGGGGGGACGTGGAATCGTCGATAAATTCTTTTATCTGCCGGTTGGTAGGGGGAAAATCGACGGTGGCATGGCCGAAGTGAGAATCGGTGGTGATGAGATCGCGCGAGTCTTTCCAGGTGTGGTCGATGTCGAGGGCGGCGAAGCGGGCGGCGACGATGAGGGAGGATAACAGTTCCCCATAGCTGACGACCTTGTCCTGGGTGCGGGCGGACAGTTCCCCGAGGAGGAAGATGCCGCTGCAGATATCTTCTATTTCGTTGCAGCGGGTCTTGACTGTGCTGAGCGTACTGCTCTGCCGCGTGAGGGGCAGGAGTGATTTAACCGTTTCGAGGTGGCGGTGTTCGATGACCTGTAATTTGTCTTTATACGACTCATCGCCGGCGGCAGCGGAGGTGGCGGCCTGGATGAGCATATCCGTGATGCCTCCGAGTGCTGATACGACGAGGATAGTCCTGTCTTTTGTCAGTGCTTCGCGGACGAGTGTTATGACCCTATCTATATTTTCTGCGTTAGCTACGGAGGAACCGCCGAATTTTAAAACCTGCATGAGCTGGTTGATTTTTTGTCAATGAAAAAGCTGGTCTTTTGAGAAAGCAGCTTGAATAAAGCCCGGGGGATGATATGGAAATTGACAACCCTTAACGGGTTGTAATGGAGATAATAGTCGTAATTTGTACGGCAAAAGAAGTGGCTGTCCGGGAAGGAATTACGCTGATCGCGGAACAGGTGGTATGGTGATAATTGTTGGTCACTTTGTTGTGTCACTGTACAAATCGGCCACGAAGATAGGAGAATTGAATGGGAAAACAAAAAATTGCCCATTTCTTTAATGGAAATATAGTAATTTCGGCGTTCCATTGAATAATTACTGCAGTACAAGCGTATTTTTTTGAACAGCATTAAAACCGCCGGCGGCGGGGCGTAAAAAATTCTCGTTATGAATTATCAACCATCCCAGGGGTTGCAGCAATTCAAGAACCTGGTCGGCATTAAATTCCAGTTATACAATAGTCTCTTTACCTCTCTTCCTTTTCATCGTATCGAGAAAACGGGCATCCTGTTGTCGTTGCTGCTGACGGTGTGTGAGGAAGGGTATATGAAGAAGCAGAGCCCGGAAGACATCCTGGAAGATTTTTTCCGGCGGCATACGTCGCTGGCGGGTGAGCGGGAGAAGGCGGATATCTTATTCCGCTTCGTACAATATGTGGAGCGTCAGATAGTGCTGTTCGATGCGTTGGAAGATGCTGCGTTCCGTCATGTCAATGATATGGGCGGGGCTGGGACGCTGAAGCATCTGATTTCGGAAGTGATACAGGGCAACAAGGAAGAGGAGCTGACGGAGAAGCTGAGGGACTATTCGGTGCGGATGGTGCTGACGGCGCATCCCACGCAGTTTTATCCTGGTGCGGTGCTGGGCATCATCAACGATCTGTCGAGGGCGGTGATTGAGAACAATGCGGCGGAGATCAATCTCTATATGCAGCAATTGGGAAAGACGCCCTTCCTGAAAAAGCAGAAGCCGACGCCATTCGATGAGGCGGTCAGCCTGATCTGGTACCTGGAGAATGTGTTTTATCATGCCGGGGGCAAGATCATTTCCACGTTGCGGGACCAATTCCCCCATGCGCTGGACAAGAACAATGCGGTGATCAAGATGGGTTTCTGGCCCGGTGGGGACCGGGACGGCAATCCTTTTGTCAAGGCAGAGACGACGTTTAGGGTGGCGGAGGCTTTGCGGGGGGCCATCATCAAGTGTTATTACCTGGATGTACGGAGACTGAAGCGGCGGCTGACCTTCAAGGGGGTGGATGTGCTGATCGCCGAGCTGGAACTAAAGCTCTACAATAATATTTTCATTCCCAATCAACATACTGACCTGTCCAGGCAGGAGATACTGGACCAACTGCAGCAGATCAGGGAAATCATTATTTACCAGCATAACAGCCTGTTCCTGCACCAGGTGGACAATCTGATCGGGAAGGTGATGATCTTCGGGCTGCATTTTGCGACGCTGGATATCCGGCAGGAAAGCACGGTACACGGGAATGTACTGGCGGCTATTGCTGACCGAGAGCAGCTGTTGCCGAAGAACTATGCCTTGCTCCCGGCGGCAGCAAAGATAGAGTTGCTGACGAGTGTGAGTGGGCAGGCCGATCCGTCGAAGTATGAAGACCCGTTGGTGAGGGATACGCTGGAGACGATCGGGACGGTGCGGGGCATTCAGCAGCTGAACGGGGAGGAGGGATGTAATCGTTATGTGATCAGCCAGTGCAGCAGTGCGTTGAATGTCCTGGAGGTCATGGGGCTGTTCTTATTGGGCGGATGGAGTGCGGCCAGGCTGCTGGTCGACATAGTGCCCCTGTTCGAGACGGTGGAGGACCTGCAGCATGCGGCGGGTGTGATGCGGGAGCTGTATGAAAATGCGGTTTACCGGGCGCATGTGAAGCAGCGGGGCAATACACAAACGATCATGCTGGGTTTTTCGGACGGGACGAAGGACGGGGGGTACCTGATGGCCAATTGGGGCATCTACAAAGCCAAGGAAGAGCTGACGGCGATCTCGAGGAAATACGGTATCGACGTGGTGTTCTTCGACGGGCGGGGCGGGCCTCCTGCACGTGGTGGCGGAAAGACGCACCGGTTCTATGCTTCGATGGGGAAGAATATCGCCAACAAGCAAATACAGCTGACGATACAGGGTCAGACGGTGAGCAGCAACTTCGGGACAGTCGATACGGCGCAGTTCAATATCGAGCAGTTGTTGCATGCGGGTATTTCCAATGACCTGTTCTCTTCGAAGGTGGTGACTTTGCATGGGGGTGAGGAGGCGTTATTGCACACGCTGGCGGTAGACAGCTATAAGGCCTATTCCACGTTGAAAGAGCATTCGTATTTCCTTCAATATCTCAACGAGGTGAGCCCGCTACAGTTCTACAATGAGACGAATATAGCCAGCCGGCCTTCGCGGCGTAAAAGTTCGGGGCGGCTGGAGTTGAAAGACCTGCGGGCCATTCCTTATGTGGGGGCCTGGAGCCAGCTGAAGCAGAACGTGACGGGTTATTATGGAGTGGGCAAGGCGTTGCAGGAGATGGACAAGCGGGGGAAGTGGGCGGAGGTGAAGCATTTGTACGACAATTCGTTGTTTTTCCGGACGTTGCTGGATAACTGCGAGATGGCGATGAAGAAGTGCTTTTTTCCACTGACAGAGCATTTTTCGCGGCATCCTGTCTACGGGGAGATCTGGACGATGATCTATGATGAGTTCGAGCTGACGAAGAAATATATATTTAAGGTGTCGGGCAAGACCGAGCTGATGGGCGATTACCCGGTGGAGCAGTTGTCTATCCAGATGCGGGAGCGGATCGTGCTGCCGCTGAGTACGATCCAGCAGTATGCTCTGACGAAGTTCCAGGCGCTGGAGAAGAGCGGCGATAATAAGCCGATGAAGGAGTTGTATGAGCGGCTGATCATGCGGAGTTCCTTCGGGATCATCAATGCGGCGCGGAATTCGGCATAAAGCGCTGGAAGCGCTTTGCCCGAAGGGCCGACAAAGATGGAGAGGGCGCCGCCAAAGGCGGCGCGGTGGCTAGCGTCGCCGCAGGCGACCCGGGTGAGGCGGGTCACGAGGGCCCAAGGTGGCCCGGGTGAGGCGGCCCCGGCATCAGCATTTCGACTTCATGACCTGCCGGACGTAGAGTGTATACAGGTCCGAGGGCATGTACGACTGGACGATGCGCCATTCGACGGCGTTGCAGCGTGACATGATGGTCGAGAAGGAGAATACGAATACATTTTCAATGGCATTTTTTACCAGCGCATTTCCTTTGTCGTAGAGCTTTTCTACGAGGGCCATGCATTGCTGCACCATTTTGAAGTTATGTTCAAAGGCCATCCTTTGGGTATAATCGGTCAGCACCTGGATGGATCTATAGATAGAGCTTTGTCCGCCATCGCGGAGGAGGTCATATTTTATCTGTGGCAGTTTACCTGCAATAATGGCCGGGACTTCGAGTGGAGTGAACATATTAATGAGTTATGCTGGTGGTATTGCCAAAGGGATGCCCGATTGTCACCCGGCTCGAGGGGTGCTCGGAAAGGACTGAGGGTGAAGTGGTTGTGTCGGTTGGCATGGTGCCGGGGTAGCGAAACGGGGTCGCTTTGGCATACCGGAATGGAATGAATTTTTCAAAACAGGAGGGGCGGCCGGGGAGTTTGGGGTTGATTATTGTTGACAATCAAGTGGTTGTGATTTTGTGTGATTTCGGAATGGCTTTTGGCTTATGTCTGGCGTATCAAAAGCAACAATAATCAATCATGGAAGAAGAGCCTGAAGGTCATCCTATCCACATTCGAATAGCTGAACCTGCCGATGTAAAGTATGTATACCCTATTTTAAGAGAGATGGAAGCTTCTGCGAAAGCCCGGGGAACGGGTATTGCCAAGCGTACACCTCAGTCCTTGTGTCAAAAGATCTATGAAGGGAAGGCCGTTATTGCATTGGCCGATAACGGTGACTGGGCCGGATTTTCGTATATCGAAGCCTGGGGTAACGGGGAGTTCGTGTCCAACAGCGGATTGATCGTCAACCCGGCCTATCGCCGCGGGGGCGTAGCCAGGGCGATCAAAGAGGAAATATTTGGATTAAGCCGCCGGAAATATCCCCGGGCCAAAATCTTCAGTATTACTACGGGCGCCGCGGTAATGAAACTGAACAATGAGTTTGGTTTCCGGCCGGTGACGTATTCGGAAATCACGCGGGATGAAAAATTCTGGGATCAGTGCCGCCATTGTGTGAACCATGCGGTGCTGGAATCGCAGGGCAGGCAGCGTTGCCTGTGTACCGCGATGCTGTTTAGCCCGGAGGGGGTTGCGAGAACGGATAAGGCCGATGGGTCGGGCGAGGGTGAGAGATCGGGGAAGGCCAGGCAGCAGCGCGCTGTGATGGCGTAAAGTAAATTATATTTTTATGTAATGCGACTGGCGCGAGCTGGTCGCATTTTTTTTGGGGGTGAAGGGAGGGAATTTGGGGGCGTGGGTCGTTTGGGGCTAAGGCTGTTTTTAGTGTGTATGTTCCAATTTGGTAATAATGTTTTTCAATTTGGGGTGGGTGTGGTTGTACGGCATGGGAAGGGGAAAGTGGTTTCTGTCTTAGCAAATCCTTAACAGTATTGGGTTTGATGTAGCCGGAGCTTTTGGGCTTTATGCTCTGGTACGTAATTGGAGAAAAAAGGGCATAAACTTTCTATGTATGCTTAAGAAGATTGTCATTTGTATTTGTACGCCTCTTTTATTACTGAAAGGCTATGGCCAGGATTCCACTGGTATAAAGACGGATTCCACAGTTATAAGGCCGGCCCCGTCAAAAGGGTCCTTCGCGGCAAAAGAGCCGGCGAGTGCGCCTTTCGCTTTCGGGGACTTTTCATGGCTGAATGGCACCACCAGGAAGACTACCTCCGCTTTGATAGACAACCAGTATTTCACGAGTGATGTTACGCTGGACGTCAACTATACGCATTCATACAATAATCCGATCGACAATACGGTAGTAGGATCGACGGCACTTGCCAGGGACAATGAGCTTCAGCTTTCCTTCCTGGGTTTTGGCGGTGACCTTCACGTGGACAATGTGCGGGGCCGGGTCATGATGCAATTCGGCACCCGGTCGACGGTGGTGCCGCGCAATGACGGCAGCTCCTATAAGGGTCAGTATGACCTGCAGACGATTTATCGCTACCTCAGCGAGGCTTATGCCGGATATCACTGGGATGTTTGGCACGGGATCAACCTGGATGCCGGGATCTTTATGTCCTATATCGGACTGTTTTCTTATAACAATTTCGAGAACTGGGGCTATCAGCCTTCCTATACTTCGGACAACACGCCCTGGTTCTTCAATGGCCTGCGTCTGCAGATGTTCCCTTCGGACAAGCTGAAGGTGGAATTGTGGCTGGTCAATGGCTGGCAGAGCTATGGCATGTTCAATAGCCAACCGGGTATAGGATATTCCATTTATTACCGGCCGAAAGAAAGGGTGGATTATGTTTTCAACTTTTATTACGGGAAGGATGATGAAGGAGCGCCTGGCCGGTACCGGATCCATAGTGATAACAGCTATGAGTACAGGTATCTGAACCGGAAGCGCGGGTTTGTGACGAAGGCCGCTTTCTCGGTGACGGGTGATTTCGGGGTCGAGAATGGGGATGGTGTCACTCCTTTTGGGAAGGGTACAAAAGGAACTGCCAGCTACCTACCAGCACAGAATTTCATCAGCGGTATGGTATACAACCGGCTGTGGTTCGGTGAAAAGCAGAAATTCGCCTGGACGATTGGCGGGGGCTATATGCACAATCCCGGGCAGTACCTGGTGCTGGCTCCCACAGGCTATGCCGACACTTTGTTTCAAAAGCAGACAGGACCGGGATCGACTTTCGACGCGTGGGATGCGTCCACCGATCTGGACTATATGCCCAGTCAGAATCTGACGTTTAAAATCGAGTATGTACACCGTGTAGTGAACAGTATCGACGGTGCTCCCGGTACAACCAACCTGAAAGGTTACTTTGCCGGACCTGGCGGAGTGACATCACCTACGGGCTATACGAATACGGGGGCCTATACCTATACAAGCAATGGGGCCAGTATTGCACCGCCATTGAGCAGTTGGGGAGGCTGGATGCCAGACCTGGCTAAATCAGAGTCGAGAATCGTTCTGGCCGTCCTGGTGAGATTTTAAGTGATATGGGTAAAAATGTATTTTCATGTTAGCTGGAAATATTCTTATAGTAGACGATGAAGCCAAATTGCGAAGTCTTTTAAAAAGGATCATTTCGTATGAGGGTTATGTTGTCTATGAAGCTCCGGATCTCAAGACAGCCGGAAAGATATTGGCGGCAGAGGAGATCGATGTCGTGGTATGTGATGTGAAGCTGCCAGACGGCAGCGGGTTGGACATGACGCGGACTATCAAGGGCTGTCATCCGGCCGTGGAGATCCTTCTGTTGACGGCCCATGCGCAGATAGCGGATGGGGTAGAGGCGATGAGATCCGGAGCTTTTGATTATATCAGCAAGGGGGCAGACAACGACAAGTTGCTGCCGTTGATTGCCAGGGCGATGGAGAAGGCCCTGCTGCAGCGGAAGGTCGGGAAGCTACAGGAAGAGGTGGCGCATGCGTACAGCTGGGAGCAGATCATCGGGCAGTCCTCGGTCCTGGAACGGACACTGGCGCTGGCCAGGAAGGTGACGGCCGCCGATACGACGGTGCTGCTATTGGGAGAGACGGGCACGGGCAAGGAATTATTTGCGAGGGCGATCCACGCGGGAAGCCTGCGGGCTTCGCAGCCCTTTATGGCGCTGAACTGCAGCGCGCTGAGCAAGGATCTGCTGGAAAGTGAATTGTTCGGTCATAAGGCAGGGGCTTTTACGGGGGCGATGAAAGACAAGCGGGGATTGATCGAGGAGGCCGGCGGCGGCACGTTGTTCCTGGATGAGATCGGCGAGATGCCTGTCGCGTTACAGGCCAAGCTGTTGAGGGTGCTGGAGACCAGGCAATTCTATAAGGTGGGCAGTACGTCGCCGACGGATGCGGATGTAAGGATCATTTCGGCGACTAACCGGCATCTTCAGGCTGAAGTGGAAGAGGGGAAATTCCGGGAAGATCTTTTCTACCGGCTTAATGTCTTCACGATCGAGATCCCGCCGCTGCGGGACCGGAAGAAGGATATCCCGATGCTGGCCGCTCATTTTGTGAAGATGTTTGCGGCCAAGATGAATAAGAGCCGGCAGGTGATGACGAAGGAGTTTGTGCAGCTGTTGGAGCGTCAGCCCTGGAAGGGGAATATCCGCGAGTTGAGGAATGTGATCGAGCGAGCGGTGATCCTGACGGACGGGCCGGAGCTGGACGTAGAGAGCCTGCCGTTGGAATTCCGTCAGGAGACGCATGTGGGTGTGCCGATGTCGGCGTTCGATCTGGCGAGCGTGGAGAAACTGCATATACAACGGGTGATGAATTATACGAAGGGCAATAAGGTAGAGGCGGCTAAGCTGCTGAACATCGGGTTGACGACGGTGTACAGGAAGATGGAGGAGTATGGGTTGGCATAGGGAGTTGATTCGCGGTTAATGAATGATGGAGACAAAATAATGATCCCGGGCTTATAGTCCGGGATCGTCGTTTTAGGGATGGGCGGCGCCGAGGTGAGGGTTTCACAACTCATTCTTTGGGAATTGAAAACGAGCAAGGTTTCAAACCCCAAAATCATATATTAAAAATAAATATGCGGTCTATATTGTTTAATGACGCATTTTTTTTAAACGGTATGTCCAAAAAAACCTATTTTGTAATGCATATCGGTATTTTTTTGCGGAATTAGAGCGGGATTGTTTAAAATTATTTGACTTTTCTGCATAGTTAATAGTATTTTAAAAATTTTAATGTGAATGGAGAATTATCAAAGAGAATGATTTTAGTTGAAAGATATCTCCAAGAAAGCAATGGCCGGGCTTTTCGGACATTGCTTTAAAAAGACGTTGCTTGTGCTAAGGACAAGGCTGCGCTGCATGCCTGATATGGTTAAGTCGGAATCCCTGATGATACTGGCCTTCCTGGTAAGATGCTGATAATCGACCTCTGGTCTTGAAAAAGTTATGCCTATGCATGGAGGAAACGTTTTGGCGCTTGAAGGTGAAGATAAGGAAGAGAAGATCATTCATGAATTCAGTTTTGAGCGGATTATCGGACAATCTCCTCTTCTACTTCAGACGCTGGTGATGGCACGAAAGGTGACCGCATGTGATACAACCGTTTTGCTACTGGGAGAGACCGGCACCGGCAAGGAATTATTCGCCCGGGCCATTCACGCGCATGGCAGCAGGGCGGAGTATCCCTTCATGGCGATCAATTGCAGTGCGCTATCCCAGCATATTCTGGAAAGCGAATTATTCGGGCATAAGGCAGGTGCATTCACGGGGGCGATAAAGGACAAGCGCGGGTTGATCGAAGAAGCCCATGGCGGGTCTTTATTCCTTGATGAGATCGGGGAGATGCGTCTCGAGTTGCAGGCAAAATTATTGCGCGTGCTGGAGACGCGGCAATTCTTCAAGGTGGGCAGTTCGGTGCCATCGGAAGCGAATATCCGCATCATTTCGGCCACCAACCGCAATTTGCAAAAGGACGTAGCGGAAGGGAAGTTCCGGGAAGATCTTTTCTATCGCCTGAATGTATTTGCCATCGAAATCCCTCCGTTGCGGGAAAGGAAGAGGGATATCCCGCTGCTAACGCACTACTTTATCAATCATCTTTCCTGCAAGTTGGGCAAGCAGATTGCGGGGATGAGCAGGGAATTTATCGAGTTGCTGGAACGCCAGCATTGGAAGGGGAATATCCGTGAACTGAGAAATGTCATCGAAAGGGCGTTGATACTCACGGATGGTAGCGAACTCACGCGGGAGAGCCTGCCGCTCGAATTTCAATCGGAGACCGGGGATTGGTGCCCGGATACGGCGTTCGATCTGGCGACGGTAGAGAAATTACACATCAAGCGGGTGCTGAAGTATACTAATGGCAATAAGGTCGAGGCGGCCAAACTGTTGAATATAGGGCTGACTACTGTGTACCGGAAATTGGAGGAGTATGGGTTATTCTAAAAGGTCTATCGTAAAGGGGAGCATTTTTACAAACTAAAACTAAAACTAAAAGCAAATGGGATCAATGACAAAACCCAAAAACAAATTCCTTTTCCGCGTTGCTCTATCCGAGATGATTTTGCTGGTAGCCGTTGCAATCATCCTCCCTTTGGCGTCATTTGCACAGGATCCTTCGGGCGCTAAAACAGGAAATCTGGGTGACATTGACACTTCGGCAGTGAAAGTGCTGGATACGGTGTCTAAAGCGAAAGATACCTCGGTAGCGGATGTAAGTAAAAGTATCAGCAGGCTTTCGGCTGCGGTATCCACCATTGGAGATGCGAGTGGCCATAACAAAATCGCTATCAACATTGTCTGGACCCTGCTGACAGGATTTCTGGTCATGTTCATGCAGGCTGGTTTCGCGATGGTCGAAACCGGATTTACGCAAAAGAAAAATGTGGCTCATACCATGGCCATGAACTTCTTCATTTATGCTCTGGGCGTGTTGGGGTTTTGGATTTGCGGTTTTGCATTTATGTACGGGGGAGCGTTGAATGTAGCCAGCCTTGGCGGATCTGCCGGCGTAACCAGTCATGAATTCAGTGTCCATCTATTCGGACATGATTTTGGCTTATGGGGCACGGCAGGGTATTTTCTCAACAGCGGGGTATATGATGTAGGTATTTTCGCGTTGTTTCTTTTCCAGCTTGTATTCATGGACACGGCAGCAACGATTCCTACGGGCGCCATGGCAGAACGTTGGAAATTCAAATCGTTCATTATATACGGCTTCTTTATTTCTATGTTCGTTTATCCCCTGTTTGGTAACTGGGTTTGGGGCGGCGGGTGGCTTTCCCAACTCGGCGTGAATTTCGGTCTGGGCCATGGCCATGTTGATTTTGCCGGGTCCTCGGTAGTGCACGAAGTCGGTGGTGTTGCTGCGCTCGCCGGCGCCATGGTGATCGGTCCGCGTATTAATAAATATGGCAAAGACGGAACCGTCAATACGATACCGGGACATAATATTCCAATGGCTATTGTGGGTACGTTCATCCTGGCTTTCGGATGGTTCGGGTTCAACCCCGGTTCTACATTGTCAGGAACCGATTTGCGCATTTCCGTCATTGCGACGAATACCATGCTGGCCAGCGCCAGCGGAGCATTCCTGGCGGTCATGTATGTATGGGCCAAGTACGGCAAACCCGATATCGGAATGGGCGCCAATGGCCTGCTGGCAGGGCTTGTTGCCATTACGGCTCCCTGTGCGTTCGTGAATGCAACATGCGCTGTAATTATCGGTGCGGTCGCAGGGATCCTGGTAGTCGTGGTCTATGATTTCCTGGACAAAAAACTAAAAATTGACGATCCTGTGGGCGCTTTCGCAGTACATGGAGCCAATGGCTTCTGGGGTGTGCTTGCCTTAGGGCTCTTCGCCGACGGAAAATATGGAGACGGATGGAACGGAGTTCCGGGGACAGTAAAGGGATTGTTCTACGGCGATGGGAAACAATTCGTAGCAGAATTGATTGGTGGCCTGACTTGTTTTGTGTTTGTATTTGCCGTGATGTATCTCTTTTTTAAACTGATTGGGAAGACTCCGATCGGCCTTCGCTCAAGTGACGCGGACCAACTGGTGGGTTTGGATATTTCGGACTTGAGCGGCCCCGGCTATGTCGACTAAGATGCGAAGCCCCGCCCGTTAAGCGGGGCTTTTTTTCGGGACTGTAAAAGCCGGCAAAGCATATAGATATATAATTAAAATATAATGTTTAAAAAAGAAGGAAAATGATCGGCGTAAGATGGATATAGCGATTTTTTTTCCGTAAATTTAGAGTAACGGTCGAAACTTGATACATTGTAATTTTATAATATATATTTAGCTTTGGAGCCAACATTGACAGATACCCAGCATGTAAGGCGTCACTTCTCCTCCCCTTTAAGGGATTTGTTGAATGACAGCCGGGCCGCCGGCGTATTGCTTCTCGGATGCGCTTTTATTTCGCTGTTCCTTTCAAACGGGCCCTCGGTTGGATGGTACATGAGTTTGTGGAATGGCAAGATGGCCATGCCAGGCGGTCTTCACCTGCCGGATACTGGTTTGAGTTGGGTTAACAATTTTGTCATGGCTTTCTTTTTTGTGCTGGTAACCACTGAAATCAAGCGGGAACTGGTGGCGGGTGAACTGTCCTCTTTTAAGAACGCCATCTTGCCTTTAGGCGCTGCTTTTGGCGGAATGATGGTTCCAGCCCTTCTGTTTATTGTCTGCAATTTGCATACAGGTTTTTCACATGGATGGGGAATACCTACGGCAACGGATATCGCCTTTTCGTTGGCCGCGGCTTCGCTTCTTGGGAAGAGGTTTCCGGTCAAGCTGAAAATATTTTTAATGGCCCTGGCGATTATCGACGATCTTGGCGCGATCCTGGTAATTGCCGTTTTTTATGGCGGTCACCTTCAATGGTCTTATCTGATCGGCAGCGGGTTGGTATGCCTCCTGTTGCTGGGCTGCCGTTATTTTAAGATCAAGTTCGGGTTACTGCAGGTATTACTGGGCTTTGGTCTTTGGTATACCATGCTGCAATCCGGGCTGGAAGCCAGTATTGCGGGAGTGCTGTTCGCTTTTGCGATGCCTATTGACACCTTGAGCGTTATCGAAAAGGCGATTCACAAGTACGTGAATTTCCTGGTGCTTCCTTTATTCGCCCTGGCCAACACCGCACTGGTAATTCCTTCGCATGTGTTTGATTCCCTGACTTCGAATATCGGCATGGGCATTATCTGCGGCCTGGTTATCGGCAAGCCGCTGGGTATTTTCCTGGTTAGCCGGGTGATGGTGGGATTAAAAATTGCCCGGTTGCCCGCCAATATAAATTGGAAGCAGTTTTTTGGAATGGGCTCCCTGGCGGGAATCGGCTTTACGATGTCAATTTTTACGGCTATGCTTGCATTCTCTTCATCGGCGGCAAGGGATATTGCAAAGATTGCGATTTTGGCCAGTATCGCCGTCTCGGTCGCAGTGAGCTTTGTTTATTTTTGGATTATCGGATTGAGGAAGGTAAAGATCAAGGCGCATTCTCCGCTTGGCCCCCAATGGTGGAAAAGCCGGGGGCTTTACCCATTGAACTCGAAATAGAAAAAGGGGACCAGAGCGTACCCCAGTAAGATCAGCCAGGAAGATAGAGGAGTATGGATTGGGGTAGAAACCGGCAGGCGGGTGGTTGCATGCCGGTTTCTGAGAGGGAGGAGGCCAGTCTGAGAGCCGAGAGGGTCAACTGAGAGCCGAGAGACCCAATATCTTTCTAAAATCTCACCAGGATGGCAAGCACGATCCTTGATTCGGATTTGACCAGATCCGGCTGCCAGCCTCCCCAACTGCTCAACGGCGGGGCTATGGAAGCTCCGTTGCTGGTATAGGTATAACCGCCTGTGTTGGTATATCCTGTGGGAGAGGTCACCCCACCAGGTCCGGCGAAATATCCTTTCAGGTTGGTTGTACCGGGAGCGCCGTCGATACTGTTCACCACCCTGTGTACATATTCAAATTTCAGGGTCAGGTTCTGTCTGGGCATATAATCGAAATCCGTAGACATATCCCAGGCGTCGAAGGTCGATCCGGGACCGGTCTGCTGCTGGAACACAGTATCGGCATAACCGGTCGGCGCCAACACCAGGTACTGACCCGGGTTGTGCATATACCCACCACCAATAGTCCAGGCAAATTTTTGCTTGTCGCCAAACCACAGCCGGTTATAGACCATGCCGCTGATGAAATTCTGTGGGGGCACATAATTGGCCTGACCTTTCGTTCCTTTACCAAATGGAGTTACGCCATCTCCGTTCTCGAACCCGAAGTCACCTGTCACCGAGAAAGCAGCCTTCGTCAGAAAGCCGTGTTTCCGGTTAAAATAGCGTAGCTCGTAGCTGTTATCACTGTGTATCCGATACCTGCCGGGCGCACCTTCGTCGTCTTTGCCATAATAGCCGTTGAATACATAATCCACCGTTTCTTTTGGCCGGTAATAAATGGAATAGCCGGCGCCGGGCGAACTGTTGAACATACCGTAACTCTGCCAGCCATTGATCAGCCATAGCTCCACTTTCAGTTTTTCGGTAGGGAACATCTGCAAGCGCAGGCCATTGAAAAACCAGGGCGTATTATCTGAGGTATAGGAAGGCTGATAGCCCCAGTTCTCGAAGTTATTGTAGGAGAACAAGCCGATATAGGACATGAAGATACCGGCGTCCAGGTTGATCCCGTGCCAGACATCCCAATGGTAGCCGGCATAGGCTTCACTAAGATAGCGATAGATCGTTTGCAGGTCGTATTGGCCTTTATAGGAACTGCCGTCATTCCGCGGCACCACCGTCGACCGGGTACCAAACTGCATCATGATCCTTCCCCGAACATTATCGACGTGAAGATCTCCGCCGAAGCCCAGGAAGGAGAGTTGGGCCTCGTTGTCCCTGGCTAGCGCAGTGGATCCTACTACGGTGTTGTCAATGGGATTGTTATAAGAATGAGTGTAGTTGATATCTAAGGTAATATCTCCGGTAAAATACTTGGTGTCCAAGATGGGCGGGGATGTTTTGCGGCTGTTGCCATTGAGCCAGGAAAAGTCGCCGAAGGCGAATGGTTCGCTGACGGGCTCCCTGGCTTCGAAGGAAGCGGTATCTTTTCTGAAGGGCGGGGGTAAGGGGTGCCGGGTTGCGGGGTAGGGGGTATTGGTGGCCAAGCCGGTACTGTCTGTTGTCTGACCGAACGCCGAGATGAAAGCCATGGGGGCGCAAAGAAGGAAAATGAAGTGTTTGAGCATGTTGGTTTGGTTAATATTATAATAAATTACAAACTGATATATGTAATTTTATTTCCGCTAAAATAAGGGTAATGGCACTTAAAATAATATATATAATATATTATAATATAATAAATTGCATGCCTATAATTGATTTTATTTGATTGTTAATCAATGGTTGATGGTTTAATTCCTATATGATAGGGATCAGAAAAAATTGAATTCATTTAAAAAAAAGGGGCAATTTTCATTACTTGTATAATATTTATGACCCCGGGAGGGGGCTGGGGGAAGGTGGGGGAAAGAAAAAGCCGGCTCTTGGGGAGCCGGCTGGTATGGGGGGTGATTGGATGATGAGGGTGGATGACGGGGATGGATGACGGGGCGCGAGGGGTCTCGGCTGCCGGGCAGAGGATCAGAGGGCGATGAGGCTTTGGTCGCGTCTTTCGAGCAGGGAGGCTGAGGCGCCGATAAGGTATTCGTCGACCTTGCGGGCGCATTCGCGGCCTTCGCTGATGGCCCAGACGACGAGGGACTGGCCGCGGCGCATATCTCCGGCGGTGAAGACCTTCGCGAGATTGGTCTGGTAATTCTTTTCGGATGCTTTTACGTTGCCTCTGTCATCGAGTTCGACATCGAGTTCTTTGAGCAGGCCCTGGTGCTGGGGATGGACGAAGCCCATGGCCAGGAGGGCGAGTTCGCAGGGGAGATCTCTTTCGCTGCCCGGCACTTCGGTGAACTGGGCGGCCTTTCCATCCTGGGAGGTCTGCCATTCGAGGCGGACGGTTTTGAGGGCTTTCAGGTTGCCTTTGGCATCACCGATAAACTCCTTAGTGGCTATTGCCCAATGCCTGTCTGCGCCTTCTTCGTGAGAAGAAGAGGTCTTGAGGACCATGGGATAGGTAGGCCAGGGCATATATTCGGTGCGGGTGTGCGGGGGTTTGGGCATGAGCTCGAACTGGGTAACGGACATGGCCTGTTGCCGGTTGGAGGTGCCGACACAGTCGCTGCCGGTGTCACCCCCGCCGATGACGACGACATTTTTGTTGGTTGCCCAGATATCTGCGATCGGGGTGGAGGAGTGAGGCATGTGATTCGGGGAGGGGTGCGAATCCAGTGCGGGCAGATGGCTGACGCGTTTGTTCTGTTGTTTCAGGAAATCCATGGCGAAATGGACGCCGTTGAGATGACGGCCGGGGATGGGCAGATCACGGGGTATGGTGGACCCGCCTGCCAGTACGATGGCATGGAATTCCCGGAGGAGGTCACCGGTGCTGACGTTGGCGCCGACTTCCGCGTTGCATTTGAATACGACACCGGCTTCTTCCATCAATTTTATCCGCCGGGCGACCACCCATTTTTCCAGCTTGAAATCGGGAATTCCATAGCGGAGCAGGCCACCGGGTTCATCATCCCGTTCGAAGACGGTGACGGAGTGACCGGCGGCGTTGAGCTGATCGGCGGCGGCCAGTCCTGCGGGGCCGGAGCCGACGACGGCTACTTTTTTGCCTGTCCGCATGGTCGGATGATTGGCCTTGACGAAGCCTTTATCGAAAGCGATCTCAATAATATGTTTTTCTATTTCTTCGATGGCCACCGGTGGCTGGTTGATGCCCAGCACGCAACTGCTCTCGCAAGGGGCAGGACAGATCCGCCCGGTGAATTCGGGGAAATTGTTGGTGGAGCGAAGGATCTCATATGCCTCGAGCCACTGCTGGCGGTATACGTGGTCGTTAAACTCGGGAATGACATTGCCGAGGGGGCAGCCGTGATGGCAGAAGGGGATACCGCAATTCATGCACCGGGCCGATTGGTGATTGAGCTCTTCGCCGGAGTAGGAGTGAACGAATTCATTGTAATCGTTCTTTCTCTCCTGTACGGGGCGTTTGGAGGGTAAGTGTCTGGTAAATTCGAGGAATCCTGTTGGTTTGCCCATTGCGCTACTTTTTTAATTTTTTATGTCTTGTGCATTGCGTGCAAGTCGCCAGCTCTAATGTCTGCGCGCGTTGCGCGCGAACTGGCTTCCAGCCAGTTCCGCAGAGAACAACGGAGTGGCTGAGTCACACATGAGAGCCGACTCCGCGTTCTCCTCTGCGGCCTGTCCTGGCGATCAGGAACGGACTGTTTGTTTTCGATTCTTTTGCAGTACCTTTTTATAGTCTATCGGGAATACTTTGACGAAATGGCGTAGCTGGTTATCGAAATCGTCGAGCACGAATTTGGCGACGGTGCTGCCGGTATAGGCATAGTGCCGCCGGACCATGTCTTTCAGCTCGGCGATATCTTCTTCCCCGACGGGGTCGAGCTCGACCATTTCCTTATTGCAGTAAGCGGGGAAGCGGCCGCGGACGTCGTATACATAGGCGATGCCGCCGCTCATGCCGGCTGCGAAGTTTCGTCCGGTTTCACCGAGGATGACGATGCGGCCGGCGGTCATGTATTCGCAACCGTGATCGCCCACGCCTTCTACGACGGCCCTGACGCCCGAGTTACGGACAGCAAACCGTTCGCCGGCTTTACCGCGGATGAAGGCTTCGCCGGAGGTGGCGCCATAGAAGGCCACATTGCCGATGATGCTGTTCTCTTCCGGGATGAAACCTGCGTTGACCGAGGGATAGACGATGAGGCGTGCACCGGAGAGGCCTTTGCCGAAATAGTCGTTGGCGTCACCTTCGAGCTCGAGCGTGACGCCGCGGGTGTTGAAAGCGGCGAAGCTCTGGCCGGCGGTGCCGGTGAACTTGAAGTGCAGGGTATCTTCGGGCAGGCCTTCGCCTTTATATATCTTGGAGATCTCGTTAGACAGGATGGTGCCGACGGTGCGGTCGGTGTTGCGGATCGAAAATTCGGCAAACACTTTTTCCCGGTGTTCGAGGGCTGGTTTGGCCGCCTTCAGCAGTCTCCAGTCGAGGACGTCGGTGAGGCCATGGTCCTGGTCTTCCTGATGGTACAGGCCGGTATACAGGGAGGCAGGCTCTTTATACAGGATCGGCGACAGATCGAGCTTCCGGTATTTCCAGTGGTCGATATTATCACGGACCTGCAGGCCATCGACCTGGCCGACCATTTCGTCGATGGTACGGAATCCCAGCTCGGCCATGATCTCGCGCAGTTCCTGGGTGATGAATTTGAAGAAGTTGACGACATGATCCGCGTTGCCGGTGAAGCGTTTGCGCAATTCGGGGTCCTGCGTCGCGACGCCTACGGGGCAGGTATTGAGATGGCATTTGCGCATCATGATACAGCCTTCCACGACGAGGGCGGTGGTGGCGAGGCCCCATTCTTCGGCACCTAGTAATGTGGCTATAGCGATATCCCTGCCGGTCTTCATCTGACCGTCGGCCTGCAGGACTACGCGGCTGCGAAGCTTATTCCTGACGAGAGTTTGATGAGATTCGGCGAGGCCGAGCTCCCACGGGAGACCTGCATGCCGGATGGAGCTGAGCGGGGAAGCGCCTGTCCCGCCGTCATGGCCGGAGATCAGGATGACATCGGATTTCGCCTTGGCTACGCCGGCGGCGATGGTGCCTACGCCGGCTTTTGAGACCAGCTTGACGCTGATGCGTGCGGCGCGGTTGGCATTCTTCAGATCGAAGATGAGCTGGGCCAGGTCTTCGATGGAATAGATATCGTGGTGCGGCGGCGGCGAGATCAGTCCTACGCCGGGCGTGGAATGCCGGACTTTGCCGATCCATTCATCCACCTTATGGCCGGGCAACTGGCCACCTTCACCGGGCTTGGCGCCCTGGGCCATTTTGATCTGCAGTTCGTCGGCCATCGTGAGGTAATAGCTGGTGACGCCGAAACGGGCGGAGGCCACCTGTTTGATGGCAGAGCGCATGGAATCGCCGTTAGGCAGGGGCACATACCGCAATTCGTCCTCACCGCCTTCGCCGGTGTTGCTCTTCCCGCCGAGGCGGTTCATGGCGATGGCGAGGGTGCTGTGGGCCTCGTGAGAGATCGAGCCGAAGGACATGGCGCCGGTAGCGAATCTTTTGTAGATGCTCTCAGCCGGTTCGACTTCCTCGAGGGAAATGGAGGGCCGGTTGCGCTTGAACGTAAGCAAGCTGCGCAGGGTGGCGGCCTTTTCGGTCTGATCGTTGACGAGGCGCGAATACTTTTTGAAGGCAGTATAGTCATTCATCCGCGTGGAATATTGCAGCAGATGTATCGTATTGGGATTGAAGAGATGGAATTCCCCCTTTCTTTTCCATTGGTAGATGCCGCCTACGGGCAGCCGTTCGACCGGAATATTCTTGCGGCTGAAGGCGAAATAATGTTTGGCCAGGACTTCCCTGGCGATCTCATCGAGGCCCATGCCTTCGATGCGGGAGGTGGCGCCGGTGAAGTATTTATCCACGACTGCGCGGTTGAGGCCGATGATCTCGAAGATCTGGGCGCCCTGGTAGGACTGCAGGGTAGAGATGCCCATCTTGGAGAAGACCTTCAGCAATCCGTCGCAGACGGCCTTGATATAGTTCTTTTTGAGGTCTTCGGCATCGAGCGATGTCTGCAGCCTTTCGGTGAGCTTCATGTCGCGGATACCGGACAGGGCGAGGTAAGGGTTGATGGCTGTGGCGCCGAAACCGATAAGGCAGGCGAAATGATGGACTTCCCAGACGTCGCCGGCTTCCACGATGATGCCTACCTGGCCGCGGTATCCTTTCCGGATGAGGTGATGGTGTACGGCGGAGGTGGCCAGCAGGGAAGGGATCGGCGCATGATCGGAATCGATAGCCCGGTCCGTGAGGATGAGGACTTCGAAACCGTCTTCAACGGCGTCTACGGCATAACGGCAGAGACGGTCGAGGCCTGCCTGCAGGGAACCGGGTTTGCCGTCGGCCCGGAAATAGGTCTGAAGGGTTTTGGCCTGAAAGACACCGGTGTCAATGCTACGGATCTTTTCCAGCTCATGGTTGCTGAGCACGGGATGTTTGAGCGCTACGCTGTGACAGGCCAGGGGATCTTCTTCCAGCAGGTTGGCGTTGCCGCCGACGAAACTGGCCAGCGACATGACCAGTCTTTCCCGGATGGGATCGATAGGCGGGTTGGTGACCTGGGCGAAGAGCTGCTTGAAATAGCTGCTGAGGTGTTGGGGCTGGTCGCTCAGCACGGCCAGGGGAACGTCGGTGCCCATGGAACCCAGCGGTTCTTTGCCGTCGAGGGCCATCGGTGCGATGAGGTTGTCGAGGTCTTCGGTAGAATAGCCGAAGGCCTTCTGGTATTTGAAGATCTGGTCGTGTTCGAGGTGGGTGAAGGCTACGCGGGGTTCGGGCAGCTCTTCGAGGCGGATCTTGTATTTATTGAGCCATTCGGCATAGGGCTGCTGTGAGCAGATGCCTTTTTTCAGTTCCTCGTCGCTGATGATCCTTTCCTGTTCGAGGTCTACGACGAACATTTTGCCGGGCTGGAGCCTGCCTTTCTCCTTGATCAGCCGGGGGTCGACGGGCAGTACGCCGGTTTCGGAGGCCATAATGACGCGGTCATCCGTCGTGACGCAATAGCGGGAAGGGCGGAGGCCGTTGCGGTCGAGGGTGGCGCCGATGATCTTGCCGTCGGTGAAGGAGATCGAGGCGGGGCCGTCCCAGGGCTCCATGATAGAGGCGTGGAATTCATAGAAGGCCTTTTTTACAGGGTCCATGTCTTCGTTGCCGTCCCAGGCTTCGGGGATCAGCATCATCATGACGTGGGGCAGGGAGCGGCCGCAGAGGGTCAGCAGTTCGATGACATTGTCGAGACAGGCGGAGTCGGATGCTCCTTCGGCGATGATGGGCAGCAGCATGTCCATCTCTTCCTTGCTGAAATAGGGTGTCGTGAAGCCTTTTTCGCTGGTCTTGAGCCAGTTGAGGTTGCCTTGCAGGGTATTGATCTCGCCGTTATGGGCGATATAGCGGAAAGGCTGGGCCAGCTTCCAGGATGGGAAGGTGTTGGTAGCGAAACGGGAATGGATCAGGCCGAAGGCGGAGACCACCCGTTTGTTACTGAGGTCCGGGAAATAGTTCCTGACCTGGCCGCTGGTGAGCTGGCCTTTATAGACAACGGTTTTATAAGAGAGGGAGGCCACGTAGAAGCCGATGGCGTCCTTTTTGATCGTGTTGTTGATGGTATTACCGGCGTAGTTACGGAGGAGGAACAATTTCCGTTCGAATTCATCCGGTTGTTTAATATGATCGGGGCAGGCGATAAACACCTGTTCCATGTCCGGCTCGACAGAAAGGGCGGTGGGGCCGATGCCGTCGGGGTTGACGGGTACTTTGCGGTAGCCCAGTATTTCCAGGCCGAGTTTTTCTGCGGAGCGGCCGAAGATATCCCGGCATTCTTCCTTGAGGCGGATATCGCGGGGGAAGAAGAGCATACCGACGCCATACTTGCCGAAGGGGGGTAAATGGATGCCCAGGCGCACGCATTCGTCGAAGAAGAACTCGTGAGGCGTCTGGATCATGATGCCGGCGCCGTCGCCGGTATTGTTCTCACAGCCGCAGGCGCCGCGGTGTTCCATGTTTTCCAGGATCGTCAGCGCATCGGAGACGATCTGGTGGGATTTGTTGCTCTTGATATTTGCCACGAAGCCTATGCCACACGCATCGTGTTCAAATTCAGGGGAATATAGTCCGGGTTGTACCATGTTTAAAAGCAATATTAGACGTTATTCAATTTTTTACCTGAAACGTTAGATTTTCTTATGGCATGGTCGCGGTGATCGCATTAAAAATACGGAAAAAACCTTAAATATTAAAAATTATACTAGATAACCGAATAAAGTATTGTCTTTATTCAATTCAGTATAGGTGATATTATACAGGGCCATCTTTTCCATGAGTTTTTGGTAGTCTTCGCGGGCGGTAAGCTCGATCCCGACGAGGGCAGGACCGGTCTCTTTATTGTGTTTTTGCATGTATTCGAAGCGGGTGATATCGTCATTGGGGCCCAGGACGTGGTTGAGGAATTCCCTCAGGGCGCCGGGGCGTTGGGTGAAGGTGATCAGGAAATAGTGTTTGAGGCCTTCATACTGGAGGGATCTTTCCTTGATCTCCTGCATCCGGTCGATGTCGTTGTTGCTGCCGCTGACGACGCAGACGACGGTTTTGCCTTTGATGTCTGCGGCGTAGTCATCGAGGGCGGCGATGCTGAGAGCGCCGGCGGGTTCGACGACGATGGCGTCTTCGTTGTACAGGCGGAGGATGGTGGAGCAGACTTTGCCTTCCGGTACGAGGTGCATATCGTCGAGGACTTCCCGGCAGATGTTATAGGTGATCTCGCCGACGCGTTTGACGGCAGCCCCGTCGACGAAGCGGTCAATGCTGTCGAGGCTGACGGGATGGCCTGCGCGGAAAGCGGAGAGCATGGAAGGGGCGCCTTCAGGTTCCAGGCCGATGACTTTGGTTGCCGGCGAATAGGTTTTGAAGTAAGCTCCGGTCCCGGCGGCGAGTCCGCCGCCGCCGACGGGTACGAACAGGTAATCTACCGGCTGTGCATCCCGGGGGAGGTCTTCGAGGATTTCGACCGCCACGGTGCCCTGGCCTTCGATGATGCGGAGGTCATCGAAGGGGGGGATGAAGACCATGTCGTTGTCCTGGGTGTACTGGCGGGCGGCGATGTTGCAGTCGTCGAAGGTATCACCGATGAGGACGATCTCGATATTGTCTTCCCCGAACATGCGGGTCTGGTTGATCTTTTGGCGGGGGGTGATGATCGGCATGAACACGACGCCTTTGACGCCGAGCTTATGGCAGGAGTAGGCGAATCCCTGGGCGTGATTGCCGGCACTGGCGCAGACGACGCCTTTGGCCAGCTGGTCGGCGGGGAGGCTGACCATCATATTATAGGCGCCTCTCAGCTTGTAGGACCGGACGATCTGGAGGTCTTCTCTTTTGAGGAAGACGCTGCAGTTGTATTTGCGTGACAGGACCTGGTTGAACGCGAGGGGGGTACGGTTGACGACCTTATTGAGGCGTTTGGCGGCTGCGTGGAAGTCGAGCCCCCAGCTCGCTGCTTTGTCCCGGAGAGCAGAGGTCTCCAGGGAAGGTGAGCCGGGGGTCGAAGCTTCTTGTATAGACATTGAGTTGGACATTGAGTTATATTAATTCGTAACGGCTTCGCCTTTGTTTGTTTTGGTGGCGGCGCCGGGTGCGGGCTGGTTTTCGGGACGGAGGCTGCGGACGGTTTTGCCGGCTTGCCAGAGTTCGCTCTCGCGGAGTTCCTTGAGTTCGGCGTCGAGCTTTTCGCGATAATCGACCTGGCCGTTGGAATCGATGGAGCGTTTGGATTCTTTGCCGGCGGCTACGCTTTCATACAGCTCGGTGAAGACGGGCAGGGTAGCGTCGCGGAATTTCTTCCACCAGTCGAGAGCGCCTCTTTGTGCGGTGGTGGAGCAGTTGGCGTACATCCAGTCCATGCCGTTCTCCGCGACGAGGGGCATGAGGGATTGGGTCAATTCTTCTACTGTTTCGTTGAAGGCTTCGGAGGGGGTATGGCCTTTTTTGCGCAGGACTTCATATTGCGCGGCGAAGATGCCCTGGATAGCGCCCATGAGGGTACCACGTTCGCCGGTGAGATCGCTATACACTTCCTTGCGGAAATCGGTCTCGAACAAATAGCCGCTGCCGACGGCGATGCCGAGAGCGACAACACGGTCTTTGGCTTTTCCCGTTGCATCCTGGAAGATAGCATAGCTGCTGTTGAGGCCGCGGCCTTGCAGGAACATGCGGCGAAGTGAGGTGCCGGAGCCTTTGGGGGCGACCAGGAATACGTCGACGTCCTTAGGAGGAATGATGCCGGTTTGTTCCTTGAAGGTGATGCCGAAGCCATGGGAGAAGTAGAGCGCCTTACCGGGGGTGAGATGCTTTTTTACTGTGGGCCACAGCTGGATCTGGGCGGCGTCGCTGAGCAGGTAGCAGATGATGGTGCCTTTCTGGAGGGCTTCTTCGATTTCGAAGAGTGTTTCGCCGGGAACGAAGCCGTCTCTTACCGCCTTATCCCAGGATTTTGAGTTCTTGCGCTGACCTACTATGACGTTGATGCCGTTGTCTTTCTGGTTGAGTGCCTGGCCGGGGCCTTGTACGCCGTAACCGATGACGGCGATGACTTCGTTCTTCAGTACCTGTTGTGCTTTGGCGAGCGGGAATTCTTCGCGGGTGACTACGTTTTCTTCTACTCCGCCGAAATTTAATTTTGCCATGAAATGTTTATTTGAGTGTTTATGTGATTTTATGAGTGACCGGGAAGCCAGCTACATGCTGAATACCTGGTCCTGTTTATCGAGATATTCGTTTTCGACGATTTCTTCGCCGGGCTCGGTGGATTCGAATTCCTTAAGCTTTTCATGGAAGCCTTTGCTGTCCTTGATGATGGCTACGCGGGCGCTGCGGACGAATTCGATGAGTCCGAGGGGTTCGAGCACGGCAACGAGCCGGTCGGTCTCTTCGCGCTGGCCGGTGGTTTCGAATACGGTATAGTCTTTACGGATGACGACGGCGCGGGCCCCGTATTCCCGCAGGAGCCTTTCCACCTTCACTTTTTCGGCGATCTCGTCGGTGGGCACTTTGTAGAGGGCGAGTTCCTGCCAGATGATCTCTTCATTGGTGTTGTAATAGGCCTTGAGGATCTCGACCTGTTTTTCCAGCTGGCGGCAGAGTTTGCGCACTACTTCTTCCGTTTCGTTGATGACGATGGTGAAGCGGTGGATGCCTTCGACTTCGGAAGGAGAGGTGTTAAGGCTCTCGATATTGATCTTCCGGCGGGAGAACAGGATGGCGATGCGGTTGATGAGGCCGACCTGGTTTTCCGTGTAGACGGTGATGGTATATTCCTGTTTATTTGGGTTCATTGCTGATGATTTAGTGTTGTTTGAAAGCTTCGATGCGCAATCTTTTATAGTCGGCGAACCAGGTATGGTTGGTATAGCGGGTAGGCTTTAACGTTTCCTGGATCTCTTCGAGCATGGTGTCGATATTGTTGTCGGGAATATCTTTGAAGAAGGCGCTGCAGAACATGCGGATCCAGTCCTTGATGCCGTTGTCGGTATCCTGCAGTTGAGTGGGCCGGTCGAAGTGAGCGGCGAACTGGATGCGGAAGCCTCGTTTTTCCAGCAGGGTGGTATATTCAGCCAGGGACGGAAAATACCAGGGCTGGGTGGCGGCATTGCGGTAATAATTATGCCGGTTGAGGACTTTACGGATAGCCACGAGGATCTCTTCGTTGTTGCCTTTGCCGCCCATTTCGAGGACGAGTCGGCCGCCGGGGCGGAGGCAATGATAAATATGATCGATGGCGGCCTCTTTTTCGAGCACCCAGTGGAGGGCGGCATTGGAGAACACGGCATCGAAGGGGGTATCGAAATGGAAGTCAGTAGCCGACATCACCCGGAAGTCGAGATCGGGGTAGGCGGCTTGTGCGCGTTCGATCATAGCCGGAGACTTATCGATACCGATGACGCGGGCGCCTGCCTGAGCGATCAGGTGGGTGAGGTGGCCGGTGCCGCAGCCGAGGTCGAGGATCCTTTCTCCCTGGCGGGGGTTAAGGAGTTGGACGACGTCTTCGCCGAATTTGAAGACAAAGTTATGTTTGTCGTCGTAGAGGCGGGCGTTCCAGGCGGTATCGTTGGCGGTGGTCTTCATTATTTTATTGGCCTTCGGCCAGCGGACCGTGGTCCGCTTTTGGTTATTTTAATCTGATTTCGCTGACGCTGCATCCCTGGGGCACCATGGGGAAGACGTTGTTTTCCTTACCGGTGAAGACTTCCAGCAAATAGGAGCCATTGTGATCGAGCATAGCCTTGACGGCGCTGTGCAGGTCTTTCCTGTCGCTGATGCTTTGTCCTTCTATATAATAGGCTTTTGCCAGGGCGACGAAGTCGGGGCTGGTGATGTCCACGAAGGAATAGCGTTTGTCATTGAACAGCTGCTGCCATTGGCGGACCATGCCGAGGAAGCGGTTGTTGAGGATCATGATCTTGACATTGACACCGAACTGCATGATGGTGCCGAGTTCCTGCAGGGTCATCTGGAAACCGCCGTCGCCGATGATAGCGACGACCGTACGGTCGGGGGCGCCAAACTTTGCGCCTATGGCGGCGGGCAGACCGAAGCCCATGGTGCCGAGGCCGCCGGAGGTGACGTTGCTCTTCGACTGGTGGAATTCGGCATACCGGCAGGCCACCATCTGGTGCTGGCCGACGTCCGTCACGATGACGGCATTACCGCCGGTGAGTTCGTTGAGGGTTTTGAGTACTTCGCCCATGGTCAAGTCATCCGTGGTGGGGTTGAGCTCGTCCTTGATGACGGCGTCTACTTCCAGCTGGTAGAGATCTTTAAACTTTGCCAGCCATTCCGGGTGGGTCTTTTGTTGAATCTTTTCCGTCAATAGGGGAAGGGTCTCCTTGCAGTCGCCCCAGACCGGTACGGTGGCTTTGACGTTCTTATCGATTTCGGACGGGTCGATGTCCAGGTGGATGACTTTGGCCTGTTTGGCGTATTTGTCAAGGCGGCCGGTGACGCGGTCATCGAAGCGCATACCGACGGCGATGAGGACGTCGCATTCGTTGGTGAGGACGTTGGGGCCGTAGTTGCCGTGCATGCCGAGCATGCCGACATTCAGCGGGTGGTCTGTGGGCATTGCGCTGAGGCCGAGGATCGTCCAGGCGGCCGGAATACCGGATTTTTCGACGAAGGTCCGGAATTCTTTTTCCGCTTTGCCGAGGATGACGCCCTGGCCGAAGAGGATGAAGGGTTTTTGCGCTTCGTTGATGAGTTTGGCGGCTTCGGCGATATATTCTTTGCGGACGATCGGTTTTGGGCGATAGCTGCGGATGTGTTCGCAGCGGGTATATCCTTCGTAGCTGAATTTCTGCAGCTGGGCGTTCTTGGTGATGTCGATAAGGACGGGTCCGGGACGGCCGCTGCCGGCGATATAGAAGGCTTTGGCCAGGACGGCGGGGATCTCCGTGGCGTCGGTGACCTGGTAGTTCCACTTGGTCACGGGGGTGGTAATATTGATCACGTCCGTTTCCTGAAAGGCATCTGTACCGAGGAGGTGTGCGAAGACCTGGCCGGTGATGCAGACGAGGGGGGTGCTGTCGATCATGGCATCGGCGAGGCCGGTGACGAGGTTGGTCGCGCCGGGGCCGCTGGTGGCGAAGACGACGCCGGTTTTGCCGGAAGTGCGGGCGAAACCTTGTGCTGCGTGGATACCGCCCTGTTCGTGACGAACGAGGATATGGTTCAGTTTGTCACGGTAATCATACAGGGCGTCATAGATAGGCATGATGGCGCCGCCGGGATAGCCGAAGATGGTGTGGACGCCTTCTTCGAGGAAGGCCTCGAGCACGGCTGCAGAGCCCGTGAGTTCGCGGGGTGCGGGTTTGGGCTTAGCGGCGGCTTTGCCTTTGGAGGCGGGGCTGCCGGATTTGGCGGCTGCAGCGGGCGCGGTTTGAGCGGCTGCGGCCGACGCGGCTTCAGCGGTGGCTGAGCCTCCGGTCTTGGGCTTTGAATGGGTAGCGGGCGTCGTGATGTCTGCCATAAAATATTTTTAAAGTTTTATAATTCGTCGGTAACGCAGCCATCGGCGGCTGTTTTAACCTGTCGGGCATATTTGAACAGGATGCCGTTGGTGGCTTTGAGGGCGGGCTGTTTCCAGGCTGCCTTTCTTTTGGCCAACTCATCCGGGCTGATCTTGAGGGTGATGATGTTTTTGGTAGCGTCGAGTTCGATGCGGTCATCGTCGTGTACCAGGGCGATGGCGCCCCCTTCGTGTGCCTCGGGGGTGATGTGGCCGACGACGAAGCCGTGGGTGCCTCCGCTGAAGCGGCCGTCGGTGATGAGGGCGATGCTTTTGCCGAGGCCTGCGCCGATGATGGCAGAAGTAGGCTTGAGCATTTCGGGCATGCCGGGTGCTCCTTTGGGGCCGACGTAGCGGATGACGACGACATCACCTGACCGGATCTTGCCGGAGTTGATGCCGGCAATCAATTCGTGTTCGCCGTCGAAGACGCGGGCGGGGCCTTCGAAACGTTCGCCTTCCTTGCCGCTGATCTTGGCTACGCTGCCGCCTGAGGCCAGGTTGCCGTAGAGGATCTGCAGGTGACCGGTGGCTTTGATCGGGCGTTCGAGCGGGAGGATGATATCCTGTTTGGTAAAATCGATTGAGGCGACCGAGGCGAGGTTTTCCGCGAGGGTCTTGCCGGTGACCGTCAGGCAATCGCCATGGAGCAATCCTTTTTCGAGCAGGTATTTCATGACGGCGGGGATGCCTCCGTGCTGATGAAGGTCCTGCATAAGGTATTTACCGCTGGGCTTGAAATCCGCGAGGACAGGGATCTTGTTGCTGATCGTCTGAAAGTCGTCCTGTGTCAGAGAGACGCCTACGCTGCGAGCCATGGCGATGAGGTGGAGCACGGCGTTGGTGCTGCCGCCAAGGATCATGATGACGGTGATGGCGTTGTCGAAGGCCTTGCGGGTCATGATGTCCCGGGGCTTAATATCTTTTTCGAGCAGGAGGCGGATGGCGGCGCCGGCTGCGAGGCATTCCTGTTTTTTCTCTTCGCTGAGGGCGGGATTCGATGAGGAGTAAGGCAGGCTCATGCCGAGGGCTTCGATGGCG